>Ga0209062_1000234_pt1 | contig 205569 bp, 228 predicted proteins | sample Coa_R2_2_FD_187158 | JGI IMG/M metagenome (GOLD analysis project Ga0209062, IMG submission 187158) | Surface soil microbial communities from Centralia Pennsylvania, which are recovering from an underground coalmine fire - Coalmine... | ecosystem: Environmental > Terrestrial > Soil >... | reverse complement strand
CGCCCTCCTCAGCCTCTATAATCACACCCCAAGAAAATGCCTCGGCTACCAAACGCCCGCCGAGGTCTTCCTCAAACTGTTGCACTTCGAGTGTGAATCCACCTTCCCGCTTGCGCGGGAATGACAGGGGTTACCTTTGACCAGCATCTGATGCGATCCTGTCGCAGCTGCGCGGCAAGAGCGCCGTCCGCAACGTCGAGCGGGCGGGGGCTGGCGGTGGCAAGGCGCAGTGTCATTCCCGCGCAAGCGGGAATCCGGGCTGGGCCGGTCCTGCAACGGGCAGGTTTTCCGGATTGCCGCTTTCGCGGGAATGACACGCGGAGGTCGTGTCGCGGATCAGCCGGTCGAGATGGCGGCGAATCGCGGCGGCCTGCGTCGCGTCGGCGGCAAGCGCGATGGCCTGATTGAAAGCGGCGCGGGCCTCCTCCTTGCGGTCGAGCTGCAGGAGGAACGCCCCCCTGGCGCCGAAATAGTGGAAATAGCCGGAGAGGCGCGGCGCCAAGGGTTCGATCATGTCCAGCGCCGCCGCCGGCCCGCGGATCTTGCCGACCGCGACGGCGCGGTTGAGCGTGACCACGGGCGAGGGCTGCAGCCGCTCGAGCGCGGCGTAGAGCGCGTCGATCTCGACCCAATCGGTCTCTTCCGGACGCTTGGCGCGGGCGTGCAGCGCGGCGATCGCCGCCTGAATCTGGTACGGTCCGGCTTGGCGGCGGCGCATCGCCTTGTCGATCAGCGCCAAGCCCTCGGCGATCAATTTCTCGTCCCAGCGCGAGCGGTCCTGGTCTTCGAGCAGGATCGGCTCGCCATTGGCGTCGAAGCGGGCGGGCGCGCGGGCGTGCTGAAGCAGCATCAGGGCGGTCAGGCCCATGATTTCCGGCTCGCTCGGGAAAAGCCGCAGGAGCAGGCGGGCGAGGCGGATCGCTTCGTCGCAGAGCTGAGCGCGGGCGGATATCTCGCCGGCCGAATAGCCCTCGTTGAAGAGCAGATAGATCATCGCCGCGACCGCGGCGAGGCGCTCGGCGCGCTCGATCGCGCCCGGCGTCTCGAACGGAACGTTCGCCTTGGCGACGCGCGCTTTCGCCCGGGTGATCCGCTGCTCCATCGCCTCTTCGCTGACCAGGAAGGCGCGGGCGATCTGCTTGACCGACAGTCCGGAGACGACGCGCAAAGCCAGCGCGATCTGCTGCGTGTTGGGCAAATCCGGATGGCAGCAGATGAAAAGCAGGCGCAGCACGTCGTCGCGGTAGTGCGATTCGTCGAGCCGGTCGGCGAGCGGCGCCTCGATATCGTCGAGATCGGAAATCTGAGCGTCGTCCGGCAAAGGCTTGAGCTTGCTGGCTCGGCGGGCGCCGTCCAGAGCGGCGTTGCGGCCGACCAGGATCAGCCAGGCGGTCGGATCGCGCGGCGGCCCGTTCTGCGGCCAACTCTTCAAGGCGCGCAAGCAGGCGTCCTGGAACGCCTCCTCGGCCATGTCGAGATCGCGGAAATAGCGCAGCAAAGCCGAGACCGCCCGCGGCCGCGCCGCGACAAGAGCCGACTCGATCCAGGCGATGTCGCTCATGAGGCCTTTGTCGTCCTCTCGTCGGGGAGATAGAGCGCGATCGGCCGGACCTCGTAAACGCTGCCGGTCTTCGCGCCGGCGAGGTCGCGGGCGACTTGCAGAGCCTCTTCGAGATTGGCGACGTCGATCACGTAGAAGCCGAGCAATTGCTCCTTGGTTTCGGCGAAGGGGCCGTCGATGACCAGCGGCGCGTTCGCCCCGCTGCGCAAGGTCGTCGCCGCGGTGGTCGGCAGAAGGCGCGCCGTCGGGCCGAGCTTGCCCTCCTTTCTGAGACGCTGATGGACGACGTCGAGCCGCGCCATCACGGCGGCGTCCTCCTCCTTGCTCCAGGAATAGACGACGTCCTCGTCATTGTAGCAAAGCACGGCGTAAAGCATTCGGAACCCTTCTCCTCTCCTGGCAAGGACGATCGACCCGCCTCCGCGCCGACAGCAAAGGCCCAAAGAATTCGATCGCTTGGCCTCGTTTCCTTGCCCGCCTTTAACCAAGGCCGACGCGTCGGCTTAACGTCAGTCTAAACCGTTTGCGCTAAGGAGGAATGCGCCGCGAATCGCTGAGCGGCTCTCAGCGGATCGCGGCGGAGCGAGCGATGAACCCAGCGGCGATCCTGCTCTATCCTTTCGACTGGCGCGGCGTCCTCAGCCGTGCCGCCTATCGGCGCAATCTGTCGATTCTGGTCCTTGTCGGCGTTCTCGTCGACAGGCTCGATCTACTGCCCGGCGCAGCCTCCTGCGGATGGACCATTCTCGCCGCCGCGATTGGCCTCTCTTTTGACGCGCGGCGCTATCACGATATGGGCCGCAGCGCCGCCTGGATCGTCTGGGCGAACGCCATCGCCGCTGCTCTCGCCATCGCCGCTTTCCAGTTCATTCCCAATATCTTGGACCTTATTCCTCTGCCTGAGGATTGGCGTCCGGACGCGGCCGGAGAAGCGGTTTTAGGCCGCTTCGCGCTGCCGGCCCTTGTCGGCGCGATCGTCGGCAACGTCGCCCAGTCGCTCTGGCTGGCGACGGCCCCGTCCTTCGCCGGCGACAATCCTTACGCGCACGCCGCCGCCCAGAGGGCGACGGATGAAGATCGCGGCGAAGCGCCAGATGAAGCGGCTCTGCAGGCGATGATCGATCGCCATATCGCCAAGCGCGAGGTCAAGACGCGCTTCACCGGGGCGTCGGCGCCGCAGCCGCAGGGGGCGAGCGGCCCTGCCGCCTTTCAGGCCCGGCCGAGGCAATTCGGCCGGCGAAGCCGCTGAGGCGGGCTATCCGGCTGCGCTGCGCGCCGGCGGCGCCTCGGCGCTCGCGTGGCGGGTCGCGCCAAAGCGCCGCTCGAAGGCCGCGCGCAGAGCCGTGTCGACCTCGGCCAGGGTCGCGGGGCGTCCGAGGTCCCTGAGGCTGGTGACGCCGTAATGGGCCTCGGCAATGCCGCAAGGCACGATGCCGGAAAAATGCGTCAGGTCCGGCGCGATGTTGAGCGCGACGCCGTGAAACGAGACCCAGCGCCGCACCCTTACGCCAAGCGCGGCGATCTTGTCCTCGGCCGGCGCGCCGCCGAGGCCCGGCGGCTTGTCCGGCCGCTTGACCCAGACGCCGACGCGGTCCTCGCGCGTCTCGCCGGTAACGCCGAGCAGCGCCAGCGCCTCGATCAGCCAAGCTTCCAGCGCCCCGACATAGGCGCGAACATCCGGCCGACGGCGCTTCAGATCGAGCATGACGTAAGCCACGCGCTGGCCCGGCCCGTGATAGGTGAATTGTCCGCCGCGACCGGTGCGGAAGACCGGGAAGCGCGCGTCGATGAGATCGGCGTCGCGCGCGCTGGCGCCGGCCGTGTAGAGCGGCGGGTGCTCCAAGAGCCAGACGCGCTCCGCCGCCTCGCCCGCCGCGATCGCCGCAGCGCGCGCCTCCATCTCTGCGACGGCCTCCGCGTAAGGGACGGGGGCGGGCGCGGTCAGCCATTCCACCGGCGGCGAGCCGGGGGCGGGGAGGAAGGACGCGTTAAGAGCCGAGCGGGGATTGGACACGGGTTTCTTGAACAAATTGTCGCGACGCGCGACCTATATGGCGCGTCGGCCCTCGAAGTGTCGACAAGAGCTTGCTCCCGTTTTGGGAACGACCTAAATTGCGGCGATGCGGATTATCGCGCGGCGCACCTTGCGGGAATTCGTCGAGAGGCGCGCCGGGCAGAAGGATCAGCCCGCGCTTAAGGCGGCGTTGGACTCTTGGTTCAGCGAGGTGCGGAAAGCGCAGTGGGCCAGCGCGGCCGACATCAAAACAATGTACCGAACGGCGAGCGTCGTGACCTCCGAACGAATAGTCTTCAACATCAAGGGCAATGATTATCGGCTTGTGGTTGCGGTCGATTTCGAAAAAGGCGTCGTTTGGATCAAATGGATCGGCTCGCATAGAGACTATGACCGGATAGACGTCAGCGAGGTAAAATATGGCCGATGACATCAAGCCGATCCGTTCCGAGGCCGATTATCAGGCGGCCCTGGCCGAAGTCGGCCGTCTATGGGGCGCAAAGTTAGGCACGCCTGCGGGCGATCGCCTCGACGTCCTCGCCACGTTGATCGACGCCTACGAAAGCGAGCACGAGCCGATGGATCCGCCTGATCCAGTCGAAGCGATCAAATTCCGCATGGAGCAACAGGGCCTGACCCGCCGCGATTTGGAAGGGATGCTTGGCTCTCGCGCGCGCGTCGCAGAAATTCTGAATCGCAAACGCGACCTGTCGATCAGCATGATCCGCCGGCTACATCAGCATCTCGGCATTTCGGCCGAGGTGTTGATCCGTCCGACGCGCAAGTCAGCTGCATAGGTGATCATTACGAAAGCGCGACGCCGCACATCGAGCGGCGCTTTGCCGGCGATGCGAGAAACTTCCTCGGTTACTCTCTGCCGACCGCGCCGACGCATAGCTCACTCGCTCTTCGCGAACAGCTCCCGCCCGATCAGCATGCGCCTGATCTCGCTCGTCCCGGCGCCGATCTCGTAGAGCTTGGCGTCGCGCAGGATGCGGCCAGTCGGATAATCGTTGGTGTAGCCGTTGCCGCCGAGAAGCTGGATCGCGTCGAGCGCGACCTGGGTCGCCCGCTCGGCCGCGTAGAGGATGGCGCCGGCGGCGTCCTCCCGCGTCGTCTCGCCGCGATCGCAGGCTTTGGCCACAGCGTAGACATAGGCGCGGGCGGCGTTCATCGTCACGTACATGTCGGCGAGCTTGCCCTGGACGAGCTGGAAGGAGCCGATCGGCTGGCCGAATTGCTTGCGCTGATGGACATAGGGCAGGACCGCGTCCATCGCGCTTTGCATCAGGCCGAGCGGGCCGGCGGCGAGCACGACGCGCTCATAGTCGAGGCCGGACATCAGCACGTTGACGCCGCGGCCGACCTCGCCGAGCACGTTCTCCTCCGGGACTTCGCAATCCTGAAAGATCAGCTCCGACGTGTCGGAGCCGCGCATGCCGATCTTGTCGAGCTTGGTCCCTTGCGAGAAGCCCTTCGTGCCGCGCTCGACGAGAAAGGCGGTGATGCCGCGCGCGCCGGCTGCGGGATCGGTCTTGGCGTAGACGACATAAGTATCGGCGACCGGGCCGTTGGTGATCCACATCTTCGCGCCGTTCAGCACGTAGCGGTCGCCCTTTTTCTCAGCCCGGGTGGTCATCGAGACGACGTCGGAGCCGGCATTGGGCTCCGACATCGCCAGCGCGCCGACATGCTCGCCGGAGATCAGCTTGGGCAGATAGCGGCTTTTCTGCGCGGCATTGCCGTTGCGGGTGATCTGGTTGACGCAGAGATTCGAATGCGCGCCGTAGGAGAGGCCGACCGCGCCGGAGGCGCGCGAGACCTCCTCCATCGCCACGCAGTGCTCCAGATAGCCTAAAGCCAACCCGCCATGCTCTTCGGGCGCGGTGATCCCATGCAGGCCGAGCGCGCCCATTTTCGGCCAGAGGTCGCGCGGGAAGAGATTGTCGCGGTCGATCGCCGCGGCGCGCGGCGCGATCTCGGCTTCGGCGAATTCGCGCGTCGTCTCGCGGATTGTGTCGGCGCTCTCGCCGAGGTCGAAATTGAAGGGGCGGGGGGCGTTGGGGATCATGGCCAGCAGCGAAACAGTGAAATTTGAGGCGTCAGGCGAATACAGCGCAGCTTAGGCCGCATTCGCGCGCGGCGCGATGCGGTCCAATTCGTCATTGATCTGCCTCTTCCTCTCCATCAGCTCGTAATCGGCTTGTATCCCGAGCCAGAAGCCATCGGAGAGACCGAAATAACGAGCGAGCCTCAGGTCGGTGTCGGCGGTTATCGCGCGCTTGCCGAGCACGATCTCGTTGATCCGCCGCGGCGGCACGCCGATTGCGCGCGCAAGTCCGTTCTGGCTCAGCTCCATCGGCTCGAGGAACTCATGGAGAAGAATTTCGCCTGGGGTAGGGTTCGGAATGTGATCAGGGACCGCTTTCCTTGGCATGTTCCTTTGTCTCCCCGATGGGGCGGGGCGGGAGCGCCCTCTCATTCAATGATAATCGACGATTTCGACTTGCTCGGGGCCGCCCTTCGTCCACTCAAAGCAAATTCGCCATTGCCTGTTTATGCGAATGCTGTGCTGGCCCGCGCGATCGCCTTTTAAGGCCTCCAGATGATTGCTCGGCGGGACCTTCAAGTCGGCCAGCGAGGACGCGTTGTTCAGCATACGTAGTTTCCGAAGCGCGACGACTTGAACATCGCGCGGCAGTTTCCGGCTAAAGAAACCTCGCCAGACGGCCTCCGTCTCGCGATCCCGGAAACTGACGATCATACGTCCAGCCTATAACATCGCCGCGCCATAACGCAAAACGTTATGCGTCGTGCAGGGAAGCCTCTTGACTCGCCATGGCGAAACCGTTAGTGAGTATATACTCACTGAGTTTATAATCATTCAATGCGCCAGGCCTCCCGCAAGGAACAGAAAGACGCGACCCAGCGCCGCCTCGTCGAGGTCGGGCTGGATTTCTTCGCCGCCCGCGGCTTCGCCAATTCCAATACGGCGGATTTCGCCAAGGCGGCCGGGGTCTCGCATGGCGCGGTCTTCCTGCACTTTCCGACCCGCGAAGCCTTGGTGTTGCGCGTGCTCGACGTTTTCGGCGATCGGCTCTCGGCGGCGCTCAAGGCGGCGATGCAAGGCGAGGCGAGCTTCGAGGGCGTGCTTCGCGCCCATCTCGGCGTGCTGCGCGACTACGAGCCGTTCTACGCGCGTTTGGTGCAGGAAGGGCCGCTGCTGCCGATCAGGGCGCGCAGCTTGCTGTTCATCATCAACGCCTCCGTCTCGCACCGCTTGAAGCTCGTCGCCGAGGCGGAGGCGGCGGCCGGCGCGATGCGAAAATTCGCGCCGCATCTTCTGTTCAACACTTGGCTGGCGCTGCTGCACTATTACCTCGCCAATCGCGACGTCTTCGCGCCGGGCGAATCCGTGCTCTCCGCCAAGGGCGACGAGCTCGTCGCCCATTTCCTTGATCTGGTGCGGAAGGAGGCGGAAAAGCCATGACCCTGAAATGCGTCTCGTGCGGCTCCTGCGGCTTTCCGATGGAGAAGCCGGAAGACTTCGCTCTCGGCGATCCGAGCCAGCCTTATTGCCGCTATTGCACCGACAGAGCCGGCGCGCTGCTGCCGTACGAAGACGTGCTCGAGACCAACGCCCGCCACTATGTCGAGACGCAAGGGGTCAACCCGGAAGCGGCTAAGGCGATGGCTGCGGCGTTGCTCGCCTCGATGCCGGCCTGGCGCGATCGGCCGCACGCCTGAGCCGAACGAATTTCAACCAAGGAGAAAGCCATGCTTGACCATATCGGCCTTCGGACGAAGAAATTCGACGCGCTGGTCGGCTTTTACGAGACATGCCTGGCGCCGCTCGGCTACGCCAAGCTCAGCACGTACGAAGGCGGCGCCGGCTTCGGCAAGGACGAAGTCCCCTCGCTCTGGATCGGCGAATCCAAGGACGGGCCGTCCAGCGTCCATCTCGCTTTCGAAAGCCCGACGCGCAAGGCGGTCGACGCCTTTTACAAGGCGGCGATCGAAGGCGGCGCCAGGGATAACGGCAAACCGGGAATTCGCGCGGACTACGGCGCGAACTACTACGCCGCTTTCGTCATCGATCCGGACGGCAACAACATCGAAGCCGTCTGCATGACGGCGTGACGCGCCCGCGTTCGCCGCGAAATCGGAACATGCCGACGCCCAACCTTCGAACCGCTTGTCTCGTGGCGGGCGCGCTCGGAGCGTCTCTCTGGGCGTGGCGCTCTGGAGAAGCCTCCATGCCGCATTCGGATTCCTCCGGCCTGATCGCAGCCTTGCGGGCCGACGGCCCCGCCCCGGATCGCCGCGAGGCGCTCAGCCTATACGGCCAGTTCGTCGGCGATTGGGACGCCGACGTCGTGACCTATTCGCCCGACGGCGCGCGCCACGAAGGCCAGGGCGAAATTCATTTCGGATGGATTCTGCAAGGCCGGGCGATTCAGGACGTCTGGATGATACCAAGACTCAAGGACCGACGCGCCGACGCGCCGCCTTTGCCGATAGCCGGCAATTGGTACGGAACGACGATCCGCGCCTATGATCCCGATCTGGCCGCCTGGAGGATCGTCTGGATCGATCCTGCGACGAACAGCTATCGCCAGCAGATCGGCCGCCGCGAGGGCGACGACATCGTGCAGGAGGGCGTGACCGAAGCGGGCGTTCCGACCAGGTGGAGCTTCACGGAAATTACGCCGCGATCGTTCCATTGGAAGGGCGAAGCGTCGCTAAACAAGGGGGCGTCCTGGCGTCTATTCGTCGAAGTTTTCGCGCGCCGGATCGGCGGCTAGGAAGCGGACCGTCGCTGACGCGCGAAAGGAAAGGCATTCCATGATCGCGAGACTTTGGCGCGGCTATGCGCGGCCCGAGCGCGCCGCGGCCTATGAAGCGATGCTGAAGCCCGAGCTTTTGCCGGGAATCGGCCAGGCCAAAGGCTATAGAGGCAGCTATCTGCTCAAGCGGGCGGCCGGCGACGAGGTCGAGTTCGTCACCATCATGCTGTTCGACTCGCTCGAATCCATTCTCGCCATCGCCGGCCCCGATTACGAGAACGCCGTCGTGCCCGAGGAGCGGCGGAAATATTTGACGCGTTGGGACGCCAAGTCGGCCCATTACGAAATCGCGGCGACGCACGGCCTTGCCGGCGGCGGGGCGCTTAAGCCGCCTCGCTGAGCTGCGGCAGAACGCTGCGATTGCGGCCCTCGCGCTTGGCGCGATAGAGCGCCGCATCGGCGGCGGTCAACAGTTTATCCGGCGAAATCGTCGTCTCGCCGGCTATGGTTGCGCCGCCAATGCTGACGGTGACCCGATCGGCCGCGCTCGAGGCGTTGTGAGGAATGCCGAGGCGCATGACCGCGGCGCGCACCCGCTCGGCCACCGATTCGACGCCGTGGCCGGACGTATCGGGAAGAATGATCGCGAATTCCTCGCCGCCATAGCGGGCGGCCGCGTCGCCGGCGCGCCATAAAGCGCGGGTCAAGGTCTCGGCGACCAGACGCAGGCATTCATCGCCCTTCTGGTGACCATAGGCGTCGTTATACTGCTTGAAACAGTCGATATCGACCATCAGCAGAGAGAGCGGTTGACGGTCGCGCGCGGCGCGGCGCGCTTCGCTCGCCAGCCTTTCGTCGAAACTCCGCCGGTTGAGCAATCCGGTCAGGCCGTCGCGGCTCGCCAAAGTCTCGAGCTCCGTCTGCGCCTGCTTCTGCACGGTGATGTCGCGAAGCGTTTCGACGACCGCCGTCAGCCGGCCCGAGGCGTCATAGATCGGCCCGGCGTCGATCGCGAGATAGAGCCGATGGCCGATCGCCGGCATCACGCACCAGTTCTCGGCCGAGACGCCGAAATCGCTGAAACCGACATTGCTGGAGCTGGCGTAAAGATCCTTAATATCTTTATAACGTCCGGCCAGGACGAGATCGGCGAGGCAGGGCCGCGGCTCGCCGTAAAAGGCGCGCCAATGGTTCTGCGTTCCGACGATTTCGTCGGCCGCGACGCCGGTGAGGCGCTCGCAAGCCTTATTCCAGATCATCACCCGGCCCGAGGCGTCGATGACGAATGTCGGCACGACGAGATGCTCCATGAGCCTGGTCGCGAAGCTCCGATCGTCGGGCGAACTCAACTCCATCGCTCTCCCCCTCCGGAGTGGCGCATAACGAACTAGGTTACGCGGGAAGAATTAATGAAGCTTTGTCAGGAGGAGCGGGAAGAGACGTCTCAGCGCAACGCCGACCGGGCGGCGGCGCGTACTGGACGCCATACTTGTATGGTAGCTCGTCCCACCTCGCGTGCGAGACGCGCGCCCGATCCCCCGGCGCTCGCCCGGCTGGCGGCGGAATCGGCCGCAGACGCGCGCCCACATTAGTCACGCAGAACATGGATCTCCACGAACGCGCCGGCTCGCGCCGCGTCCTGCGCATGCACGGCGAATTGCCGGAGGCTGCGCAGTCCGTCCCGCGGCTCGCTTCGGTCGAGACGGCGGTGGTGAACGGCGCCGCGCCCAGCGAGATCAATCTCGCGCCCTCGGACAAACGCCGATCTGTTCGACGAGCGGCGCTACGGTTCGGCGACCGAGGTCGCGCCGGCCTGGGCGGGGGAGGCGCTCGCCGCCGTGAGGAGGGACGTCCTGATCGCCGTCTCCCTCACTGCGGCTTGTCGGCGGTGTTCAAAGCGCCGGAAACGTCCATTATCGCGTTTCCATTGATGCGATTGTCGCCGTAGGTATAGACCGTACTGGGGGAAGTGAAGTTTTGCACGCCGTATCTGTTGGAAACGAGGACCGAGCGGCCGAGCAGAACGTTCGGCGTGTCCTGCGCCGCAAGGCCATAATCGGAATTGCCGCTCATGCTCGACTTGTCGACCGATACGGTAAGCGCCGCGCTCGCCGCGACGCCGTCTACATTGATTCCGCCCGCATTGTTGCTCGCGACGCTGTCGGACACGGCGAAAGCCGCCGAGCCGCTGCTGGCGTTCACGGAATCGAAGGTGAGTCCAATTTGGTTGTTCACGGCGGTGACGTGATCGATCTCGCCGGTGACGCTCGGATTGCCGCTCGGGTAGTAGGCGACGCCGGCATAGCCGTTGTCGGACGCGATCACGTTCGAAATGAGAAGGCTCATCGACCCGGATGTCGGCCGGATCAGGATCCCGTCGCCAGTGGCGAAGTTGCCGCTGGCATAGGCGAAATGCCGGACGACGCAATTGACGATCGTCAATCCGCCGCCGGAATTGAAGACGATTCCGTTCGTTCCGGTCCCGAGCCCGTCGATGTTGAGGCCGCGCAAAGCGACGACGTCGCCCGCGCCGGCGTTGATGGTGATCGCCGCGCCCGAGGCCGCCTGCACGCCGGCCGTGCCGACGCCGTCATTGACGATGCTCAACGCCTTGTTGATCGTCACCGCGCCGTAGCCGGCCGGGTCGAGAATGTCGATCTCGCCGCCGGCGGCGATGACGTTGTCATGCACGTATTGGAGCGTGCGGCACGGATTGGACGGCGCGCCGCAACCGGCGGCGTCGGACCCGTGGCCGGAGACCCAGGCGCGGTTGGCGCCGCCCGCCATAACGGGCGAAAGCGCGAGAAACAGCGAAGCGAGCGTCGTCGCGCCGAGCAAAGATGGCTTGATCATCGAAAGTCCCCTTCCTATTGCGGCTTGTCGGTCGTGTTCAGAGCGTTGGCAATGTCGGTCGAGTTGCCGTTGATGCGGTTGTCGCCGTACGTGTAGACGGTGTTCGCCGTGTTTTGAATCCCGGCATTGTTCGCCGTGATCGCCGAACGTCCAAGCAGGACGATCGCCGAGCCGTAGGCGTCGAGTCCGATATCGTTGTTGCTCATTGTCGAACTGTCGATCGACACCGTACTGCCGGGCGTCGCTTCGATACCAACGCCATTGTTGTTCATGACGCTGTTGGACAGGGCGACCGTCGCGGCGCCGGATAGAGGGGCGACCCATATTCCCTTGCTATTGTTGACAGCCGTGACGCGGTCGATCACGCCCGCGCGAGCCGACGACCCGCTCGGCGGCCCGTAATAGATCCCGGTCCAGCCGTTATCCGAGGCGACCACGTTCGAGATGAGAAAACCGATCGCGCCCGAAGGCTGAATCAATATCCCATTGCCGGTCGTTTGGCCTCCGCCGGCGAAATGCCGAACGACGCAATTGACGACCGTCAGTCCTGCGCCGGAGTTGAAGACGATCCCGTTGTCCCCGGTTCCGAGTCCGTCAATGTCGAGGCCGCGCAAGGTGACGACGTCGCTCGCGCCGGCGTTGATGGTGATCGCGTTTCCTGACGCCGCTTGGACGCCGGCCGCGCCGACGCCGTCATTGACGATGCTCACCGCCTTGCTGATCGTCACAGCGCCGTAGCCGGCGGGATCGAGAATGTCGATCTCGCCGCCGGCCGCGATGACGTTGTCATGCACGTACTGCAGCGTGCGGCACGGGGCGCCGGGGGAGCCGCAGCCGGCCGAATCCGATCCATGGCCGGAGACCCAGGCGCGGTTCGACAGAGCATGAGCGGGAGAGAGAGCGAGAAGGAACGGGACGAACGCGGCGAAAAAATACGGTCTGATCGTCAAATGATTTCCCCCCAGTGCAAGCACGCGCCCGTCTGGGGGACGCTATAGAGGATTCAGCTTGGCCTAGTATGAGGCGGTACGTCGCAGGTCCGGGTTGTGGAAAAGTCTCTGGACACGATTGTCCATCGCAGAGAGGTAAAAATGCGCGCAAGGTCGAGACGCGGATCCTGGTCGGCGGCTCGCGCCTCAGCGGATCTCTTTCCAGGCGTCGGCGACAAAACCTCGCGCATCGAGCCGCGTCGTCGTTTTGCCCGGAACGTCGCGGCGGCCATGGCAGGACCATTGGTAGATCGCCATTCGAGCGTCGCGCGCGCCATAAGCTCGCTTGCCGAGGATGGCCAAGGTCATCCGGGCGCCTGCGGCGCGGTCGATGACAAGCCGTTCGGCATGGGCGATAGTGCGGGGGCGGCGGGAGTCGCCGCGAGTTCGGCTTCACCAATCCATTGCGAGCCCGAACGCGAAGAAAGGCGCCGAATGGCTCAAAGCTCACAATCTCTGGCGCGCGCGCCGCTTTTTGCGTCGCTGAGCGAAGCCGATATCCGTGCGCTCGATTCCCGCTGCGTTTGGCGCAAGGTCAAGGCGGGCGCCTGGGTGATCGACGACCATGCCGACGGCAATGACGTGTTCTTCGTCGTCGACGGCCATGCCCGCGTCGTGATCGCCGGATCGAAGCGCGACATCATCTTGCGCGACATTCTCGACGGCGAATATTTCGGCGAACTGTCGGCGATCGACGGCAAGCCGCGCTCCGCCGGCATTGTCGCCGTCACCGACACGGTCGTCGCGCAGATGTCCGCCAAGACGTTTCGCGAGATGATCCATCAACATCCGAGCGTCTGCGATCAGGTCTTGGAGCGGCTCGCCGCCTCGATCAGAGCGGTCAATGATCGCGTCAACGAGCAGGTGAATTTCGAAGCGCGCGATCGCCTGATCCTCGAGCTGCTGCGGCTGTCGCGCCAACGCGACGGCGGCCGCGTCGTCGTGTCGCCGCCGCCGACTCATGCCGAATTCGCGCAGCGAATCGGCACCCATCGCGAAGCCGTGACCAAGTTCATGAACGCGCTCGAACGCGCCGGCGCGATTTCGCGAACCCGCGGCGCCATCGTCCTCACCGATCCGGAGCGGTTGCGCGGCATGGTGGCGGGAGAGGCCTAGGCGGCGAAAAAGCCCCGCCCGGAGGGAGGAGCGGGCGGGGCAGTTTAGACGGGCGCGCGTTAAACTTTAGGCCGGCCCCTCGAGATATGGATCGCGAAGCGGGCTCTTGACCCAGATTCGCCGAAGACCGACCGCCGCCAGCGTACCGATAAGACCGACACCCGCTAGGACGCCGATCGTACCGGCCGCGGCGGCGAAACTTTCGCCCGCCGCTTTGCCGCTCTGGTCGGCGCGGTCGGGCGCCGAGGCCTGCGCGAGCCATACCATCTCCGCGTTCGGAGCCGCCGCCACCTCGCGCATCGGCGCGGCGAACGCCCCGATTCCGGAAAAGCCCGCCGCCAGAGCAATCAGGCCAATGAGAAGGAGACTGCGCATGCGGCCACTCCTTGAAATCCTTGCCCCTCGCTCAACCCGCTCGCGGGTCCCTTCGACGCCTTCGAGCGTTAATCCGACGCGCTATACATAGGTCGACGCCGGCAAGAGAGATGTGACGTTTGTCACAAGGCGATCGCTCGCCGTGGAGGCGCTCGCGGTCAATCAGCCCGCGACGGCTGAACTGTCCCAAGCGGAGCTCGACGCGTTTCGCCGGACCCCCGTTCGCCGATCGACCGGGTGAAAGAGGAGCCGGCCGGCGCTTCCGATTCAGCCTCGGCCCATCACCCTCCCGCCTCGACCGCGGCGATCGCGGTGATGTTGACGATGCCGCGCGCCGTCACCGACGGCGTCAGGATATGCGCCGGCTTGGCCGGGCCGATCAGGATCGGGCCGACGGGCAGGGCGCCGGCGATGACCCGCGTCAATTGCAACGCCGTGTTGCCGGAATCGAGATTGGGGAAGATCAGCACGTTGGCTTCGCCGTTCAGGCGCGAGCTCGTCAAAACGCGCTCGCGCGCGATGACCGAGAGCGCCGTGTCGGCTTGCATCTCGCCATCGACTTCCAGATCGGGCGCGCGCTTGCGCAAAATGTCGAGCGCCTTGCGCATCTTCAGCGCCGAGGGCGTATCGGCCGAGCCGAAATCGGAATGCGAGATCAGCGCGATTTTCGGCGTCACGCCGAAGCGCCGCACATGCTCGGCGCTGGCGATGGCGACATCGGCGACCTCTTCGGCGGAGGGATCGTACCGTACATGCGTGTCGGCGAAGAAAAAGGCGCCGCTCTGCGCGATGACCAGCGACAAAGCCGCGCAATCTTCGAAGCCCGGCGCGAGGCCGATAATGTCCTTGATGTGCTTGAGCCGCGTCTGAAAGCGCCCGTCCAGGCCGCAGATCAGCGCGTCGGCCTCGCCGCGCCTCACCGCCAGCGCGCCGATCACGGTCGCGTTGGTGCGCACCATTGTCCGGGCGCCGCTCGGCGTGATTCCCTTGCGGCCGGCGACCTCCAACAGGCTCGCGACATAGGCGCGGTAGCGGGGATCGTCCTCGGGATCGATATTTTCGAAATGCTGGCCGGCGACGAGGCCGAGGCCGAACCGCTCGATGCGATGCTGGATCACATCCGGCCGGCCGATCAGGATCGGCCAGGCGAGGCCTTCCTCGTTGATGACTTGCGTCGCGCGCAAGACCCGCTCGTCCTCGCCGTCGGCATAGATGACGCGCTTCTTCGCGGTCTTGGCCCGCGCGAAGATCGGCTTCATCATCAGGCCGGAGCGGAAGACGAAGCGGCCGAGCCCGTCGCGATAGGCGTCGAGATCGGCGATCGGCCGCTTGGCGACGCCCGAATCCATCGCCGCCTTGGCCACGGCCGGCGCGATGCGCAGCATCAGCCGCGGATCGAACGGGCTCGGAATCAGCGAGGCGCGGCCGAACGGCGCGGCCGCGCCGCCATAGGCGCGGGCGACGACTTCCGACGGCGCTTCGCGGGCGAGGCCGGCGAGGGCGGCGACGGCGGCGTGCTTCATCTCTTCGTTGATCGTCGTCGCCTCGACGTCGAGCGCGCCGCGGAATATGTACGGAAAGCAGAGTACGTTATTGACCTGGTTAGGATAGTCGGAGCGGCCGGTGCAGATCATCGCGTCCGGACGCTCGGCCATCGCCAGTTCGGGCATGATTTCGGGAATCGGATTGGCGAGGGCGAGGATCAACGGATCGCGCGCCATGCGCTTCAACAGGTCCGGCTTCAGCACGCCGCCGGCGGAGAGGCCGAGGAAAATATCGGCCCCGTCGATGACGTCGGCGAGAACGCGCGCGCTCGTCTTTTGGGCGTAGACCGCCTTCCAGCGGTCCATCAGCCTCTCGCGCCCCTGATAGACGACGCCTTCGATGTCCGTGACGAAAATGTTCTCGCGCCTGGCGCCGAGCGAGACGAGCAGATTGAGCGAAGCGATCGCCGCAGCGCCGGCGCCCGAAGCGACGATCTTGACGTCGGAAAGCTTCTTGCCGGCGATCTCCAGCGCGTTCGTCGCCGCCGCCGAGACGATGATCGCAGTGCCGTGCTGGTCGTCATGGAAGACCGGGATGCCCATCCGGGCCTTGGCCTTCTCCTCGACCTCGAAACATTCCGGCCCCTTGATGTCTTCGAGATTGATCCCGCCGAACGTCGGCTCCAGCGCGACGATGATGTCGACGAGCTTGTCGACATTGGTCTCGGCGACTTCGATGTCGAACACGTCGATATTGGCGAATTTCTTGAACAGCACCGCCTTGCCCTCCATCACCGGCTTGCCGGCGAGCGGCCCGATCGCGCCGAGGCCGAGCACGGCCGTGCCGTTGGAGAGGACCGCAACGAGGTTCTGCCGCGCCGTAAGATTGGCCGCCTCGCTGGGATCGGCCGCGATCGCCTCGCAGGCGAAGGCGACGCCCGGCGAATAGGCGAGCGCCAGGTCGCGCTGATTGCCGAGCGGCTTGGTCGGCTGGATTTCGAGCTTGCCGGGCCGCGGCGCGCGATGGAAATGCAGCGCGTCGGATTTGAAGTCGCGCGAGACTTCGTTGGTCATGGGTGCTGGGCTTCCGGTGAGGTTTGGGCGGCGACATTGGCCCGAGGGGCGGGCGCAGGGCAAGGGGCGGGGCGAGCGGCCATGGGCGGCGAACGCTTACGCTGCCCAATTCGCCGAAAGCCGCGCCGCCTGTTCAAAGTCGGGCTGCGTCGCTTTCTGGTTTGGCGGGCGTGCGGCGGTATTTACACGGGATACGCTTTGCCGAGATTCTCAGGGCTCGCCAAGCAATGCAGCGACTTCGCGGCGCAAGCCGGCAAGCTTGCTCTCGACGACGCCCCAGACGAGGAGATCGTCCACGCCGGCGTAACCGTGAATAAGAATGTTGCGGAACGCGATGATTCGCCGGTGCTCGCTGATTCGCGCGGCGACCGCTCCATCGCGTCTCGAGAGTTGAACCAAAGCCTCGCCGATAACCTCGAACTTTCGCTCCACTGCGGCGCGAAGCATCGGCTCATTCGTGTAATCAGCGAACGTCTTGCCGGCCGTGAATTGCGCGATCATCTCGGCCGCTTGCGCGATGTCTTCGAGATATTTCTTCGACTCAAGCCGCATACAGCAAGGCCTTGGTCTCATCGACGCTCTGGCGGAAATAGGGATTGCGGATGGATGCGGCGGAGACCAAATCCGCGGGCCTGCCGAAAAGCTGCTCCATCGCCTCCTTGAGGCCGAAAAAGGCGTCGACATAGGCGCCTGGCGGCAAGGGCTGGAACTCGACGAGAAAGTCGAGATCGCTCTGCGCCGGGTCGAAACCCTCGCCGCGCGCCGCCGAGCCGAAAATGTCGAGCCGCCGCACATGGAATCGACGACACAGGTCCCGTACTTCCTCTCGATGCAATGCGATATCGGCGATCATCGGCCGCTCCGGGCTGGTGCTGAATATAGCATGATGGGAGAGAGCGCCGCGACGAGGCTCTGCCGCGGCGTGCGCTTGGCCGCGTCGCTGGGATCGGCGGCGATCGTCTCGCAGGCGAAGGCGACGCCGAGCGAATAGGCCAGCGCCAGGTCGCGCTGGTTGCCGAGCGGCTTGGTCGGCTGGATTTCGAGCTTGCCGGGCCGCGGCGCGCGGTGGAAGTGGAGCGCGTCGGATTTGAAGTCGCGCGAGACTTCGTCGGTCATGGGTGCTTGGCTTCCGGTGAGGTTTGGGCGGCGACATTGGCCCGAGGGGCGAGGCGGGAGCAAGGGGGAGAACTTCGGGCGAGCGGGAACTCCGGGTTTTCGACATAACCAAAAGAAACCGCGGGTCGAGGGGCGTCGCTCCCAAGCGGACCGAGGAGGGGGTCGCACGACGTGGAGGGTGGTTCACGGCGCAAAGCGCAGCGAATCCTGACCTTTCTTCGGAGAAAAACCTCGTCGTGATCTTTCACCGGGCTGGGTTTTCGAATCGCTAGCCGACTATGCGAGCAAATGAGAACTGCGGCCGCTGGTGTGATCTGAAGATTTCTACTTGGTCGACTTTGTTCATATAAGCGCACATGCAAAATATTTGCGTTCAGTGGCTTGACGGCATTACCCGACTTGTTTAGAGACGCGGCATGCAAATATGCAGCATGGAAACAATATCATGCCGCGCTTTTCAAAAGACCAAATGCTCCTCGAACTCCGGACGATTCTCTTGTTCGAAGCCGATCACATCCTAATGGGCGCGGGAGATGAAATGGCCAAAAGTTTCATCGGCCGCGACCCACCGGCAAGCGGGGAATACTGCCATTGCTCGCCCGAAGAGGTCGATCTTAGCCGCTTCCCAATCGCCGGATCGTTCGACCGTGGCTATGACTATGCATTCCGCCCAAGCGTCACAAACAGCCTCGGGGAGGGCGAGGTCCAGGATCTCAACGTGTTCATGCTCGGAACGCCCAGAGCAGGCGGCATCAGCTCAGGCGGAGAAACTCATCGGTTCATGACGCCCGATGGTTTTTGTCAAACCGTCGCTGACGCGGTTTTTGCGCGCTGGAAGCTCGAATGGGAAGCGTGCGGCGACTTTACAACGCGCGAATTGGCGTTGCTCGCCGACATGACTGAGGGGGCTGTCCGTAATGCGCTCGCCGATAAGAGCGAAAATGGCCTAAGGGCGATCCCCGGATCGAGAAATCCCGTCACCGTGGATTACGCCGAGGCGGCTCGGTGGCTCAAAGGCCGGCGAGGATTTATTCCTTCGCCAGAGCGTCCAAAGGAAGACCGCTTTCTCGTGGAGCGACTTCAAAGCGTGCAATCCGCTAAGGCGCTCGGCCAACTCTTAAAGGAGTGCCTACGCATTCGGTACTCCTCGGAGGCCGAGGCCTCGCGCGCCTTGGCGTGGAGCATTGCCGAGATCAGAGCCTGGCTAGATGGGATTCAGGACTTTGACGAGGGACACGCCAAAAGGCTGGCGGAAGCCCTAGACCTTGATGTCCCACTCTTTGTGGGCAAGGCGTTGGAAGTGATTCTGCGTCGAAATCTATCGAGATGCGACGCTTTATCTGCTGTACCGATTTAGTTCCACGCCACTATAGAACATCGTCAGACTCAATTGAGGGAGCTTATGCGCATGCCGCCGCCGATTCTCGCCGCACCGCAGCCGATATTTCTCGATCGGTATCGCGATGTTATCCGTAACAAGGGAGCTAACGCCGCGATGGCGCCTGCAACCATGCTGGACACCGACTCCATTCTCGGCGACGAACTGTACTACGTTCCGTTCGAACACATGAATGTTGAAGCCAAGCTCGTCATTGTCGGAATCACACCTGGGCCTAGGCAGATTGCACTGGCGTATGAGGCGGCGCGGGTTGCTCTAAACGCCGGACTCAATGATCTCCAGGTCTCTTGCAGCGCAAAAAAAGAAGGCGCCTTTGGCGGTCCAACAATGCGACCGAATTTGATCCGCATGCTGAGGGCATTCAATTTCTCAGAATTAATTGATATCGAGGACCCGACAGCTTTGTGGGGTCGCTCGTCCTCGCTGTTGCATGCGATTTCAATCGTTCCGCATGCAGCTTTCCGTAAGGGAACGCCATTCTCCGGTAAGTTCGACGACGTGCTAGCGTCGCCAATTCTGCGCAATTGTTTCGAACGCGATTTTGCGAGCACGTTGCCGCTCATATCGCCTAACGCCTTTTACGTGGCGCTTGGGCCGGCTCCGCTCGCCGCGCTGGATTGGTGCTCGGATCAAAATCTCATTCGCGCTGATCAGGTCTTAGGAGCATTTGCGCACCCGAGCAGGAGCGGCGGCACTCAAGTCGATATCTATCTCGGCGAGAGGTCAATTGATGACCTAACGCCGCGCGATCCTGTTTTGCGAAGAGTTGATTGGCTTACGCAGGCAGCGACGCGAATGCGGCAATCGGTGTGTACTCAATTAGAAAGAAAAGGAGCAGCGAAAACAATGATCAATATCGCCACAGCGACGGGTGTTGGGCCAACGACCGTCGGGCATACTCCGTTACCTGGGACCGACGCCCCAAAGGCGTCGCCAACGCCGACGTCATTCAATACGGGCGCTCTGGGGCTGCATGCCATAAAGAAGAGGGGCGCAAACATTGGCGTCGTCTTGCGCCCCCACGTACAGGATGGCGCATATGTCGTCAGCACCTCACGCTATGCACGCGATTATGTTCGCGTCCCGCTCCATGAACCTTTGGAGCCATGGCTCTTGCGCGGATACAGCTTGCGTATGTCAGCGCCGGGGCATTCCCCCAGCCTGATAGCGCCGGCCTCTATTCGCGGTCGGAATCGCGTTGGCTGAGCCGGACGCGTGACGGCGGGAAAGACCGCTCTCTTGTGTGACCAAACTTGCCCGGCGGTTGTCCGCCGGGTCTTTTAGTTCAAGTTATGTACAGAAAAATCGAACCGGACGGCCGTGGGACAAGCCTGGCCATGACATGAGGGGCGGGTGACAGGATCGGTCGGCGCCCCTCACTCGAACGCCCGCACATCCGTCAGCCCGAAATCCTTCCCCTTGAACAGTAGCGCCTCGCCCTTGGCTTTCGCCAGCGCGTAGGCGAAGCAATCGCCGAAATTCAGGCCGGCGGCGTGGCCGCTGCGCTTGCCGAAGTCGCGATAGGCTGCGCGGGCGACATGAGCCTGCTCGGCGGTCACCGGTTCGATGGCGAGGTTGGCCTTTAGCATGACGTCGTCGAGGCGGCGGCTCGCGATGGCGTCGCGCGAGGCGTCGATGACGATGGCCGCCTCGAGATAGTTCGCCGCCGAGATTCGCTTGGGCTCGCCGCGCGTCGCGAGGGCGCGGGCGAAGCGCGGCGCATCCTCTTCGCCGCGCAGCAGGGCGACGAGGGCCGACGTGTCGACGATCATCGCGGCAGGCCCTTCTCGTCATAGAGCAAGTCGCCGTGATCGGCGCTGCGCCACGGCTCCTTGAGGCGCCGGGCGCAATCACGGCCGAGCTCCAGCAGCTCCTCCGCCAGCGCGTCGGGCGCTTCGAGCCTCTCCAATCGCTCGCGCAAGACGACCTCCAAGAAGAAATGCTTTCTGAAAAACAAAAATCATGCTATGATCCTCGGGCCGGTCGAAGAGCCGTCCGACCCGGCTCGTTCGGGTTTCTCCGCCGGCTCGGCCGAATTTGAGGAAGTCGTCGGGACGCAAGAATTCGGAAAAACGCGAATCCAAATTTTTCGCCTCGTAACCCTTTGATATTCCCCGATTCGCGGAAATATGGATTTGGCGAAACTTGCGCCTTGCAAAGATATCATCTGAAAACGAGGGATAGGTTTTCGCAAATGCAAGATATGGCGGTTTCGGCGTTTTCCAAAGGATTCTCTGACCCGCACGCGCCGCGCTCAGCCGGTCGCCTCCTTCGGCAGCAGCGCCTGCAATTGCTCCAGCGTGTCCGCCTCCTCGACCGGCTTGTCCTGCCGCCAGCGGAGCATGCGCGGAAAGCGCGTCGCCACGCCGCTCTTGTGGCGCTTGCTCGGCGCGATGCCTTCGAAGCCGAGCTCGAAGACCATGGTCGGCTTGACGCTGCGCACCGGGCCGAACGTCTCGATCGTGGTCCGGCGGATATTGGCGTCGACCTGGCGCATCTCCTCGTCGGTGAGGCCGGAATAGGCCTTGGCGAAAGGCACCAGCGCGCGCTTTTCGTCCTCGGGCGGACCGCTCCACACCGCGAACGTGTAATCGCTGTAGACGCCCGAGCGGCGGCCATGGCCGCGCTGGGCGTAGATCAGCACGGCGTCGACGCTCATCGGGTTGAGCTTCCATTTCCACCACAGGTCCTCGGCGGCCGGGCCGCTCTTGCGCCGGCCGACGCCATAGGCGCTGTTCAGGCCTTTGAGCATCATCCCCTCCGCGCCGAGGCCGCGCGCCTCTTCGCGCAACGCGGCGAGGCTCGCCCAGTCGGGACGCCGCAAGGCGGGACTGAGGCGAAGCGGAATATCCTGCCCGCGCCCCACGGCGGTGCCGTACGCGCCCGCGACGACGCTCGCGAGGAGCGCCCGCCGCTCCTTCTGCGGCCGCGGGCGGAGGTCCGTTCCATCTTGCTCGAGCAGATCGTAGGCGATCAGCGCGACCGGCAGCTCTTTCAAAATCTTCGGCGTCAGAACCTTGCGCCCGATCCGCTGCTGCAGCGAGGCGAATGGCCGGATGTCGTCGACGGCGTCGATCGCCCGCTCGCGCGCGCCGGCGGCGGGATCATGGCCGACCACGACAAGCTCGCCGTCCAGCACCGTCCCGCTCGCAACGAAATTCGACAGCGCGGCGAGGTCGGGATAGCTCGCGCTGATCAGCTCTTCGCCGCGCGACCACAGCCACCATTGTCCGTCGCGATGGATGTACTGAGCGCGAATGCCGTCGTACTTCCATTCGATCAGCCAATTCTCGATCGGCCCGAGCGCGGCCGGCATGTCCTCGACCGCAACCTGCAACGGATGGGCGAGGAAGAACGGATAGGGCCGGCCGCTCGCCGCGCCTTCCGCCTTCTGCTCCGTCTCGGCCGCGATCAGCGCCGCGAAATCGTCGGCGACGAGCAGGCGGCCGGATTGCGTATAGCCCATCATGCGCTGGGCCATGGTCTTCGGCTCGATTCCGGTCGCTTCGGACAAGGCTTGGACGACCTGACGCTGCGAGACGCCGATGCGCAGGGCGCCGGTGATCAGCTTGAACAGGGGCAGGCGCTCGGCGGCGGGAAGACGGCGGGTCCAATCGCGCAGGCTGTTGTACTTTTCCTCGTCCTCCATGCCTTTAAGGGCGAGCAGGCGGCCGTTCATCCAGGCGTCGAGCGGCAGGTCCTCGGTCGCTTCCGGCGGCGGCAGGAGCAGCGCCAGCATTTCGGCGAGATCGCCGACATTCTGGTAGCTTTCCTCGATCAGCCAGTCCGGCAACCCGGTCTCGTCGAGCGCGAGCCGCCACAAATGCTTGGTAGCAATCATCTGGCGCGGCTTGCCGCCGGCGAGGAAATAGACCGCCCAGGCGGCGCTGGCGCCGCGGGCCGGATCGGCGATCGCGGCGCGGACATAGTCCTGCAGCGCCTCGCTCTTATGCCTGGTCGAAGTCGCCGCGTCGATCCGATGGTAGAGAGCGGCGAAGTCTTTCATGGCGCGCCGTCGCCTGGCGTGGGCTCGGCGGAGAGGTCTTCCGGCGCCTCCTCTCGCTCGAGAATTTCGTCGCCATAGTCGGCCTCAATCGCCGCCGCGTCGTAGCCCTTCTCGCGGAGGTAGCGGACAAGCGGCGCGACGCCGCCATGCGTGACGAAGACGCGCCTTGCGCCCGTCGCTTCGATCGCCTGCAGCAGACCGGGCCAGTCGGCGTGATCGGACAACGCAAAGCCCTGATCGACGCCGCGCCGGCGCCGGTTGCCGCGGACCTGCATCCAGCCGCTGGCGAAAGCGTCGGAATAGTCGCCGAAGCGGCGCATCCAAGAACTGTGCAACGCGACGGGCGGGGCGAGGACGAGCGCGCGCGACAGCGCGTGGCGATCGAGACGGTCGCGCGTCGTGAATGTCCGGGGCAGGGGGACGCCGCGGCTTCGGTAGATGTCGTTCAGGGCTTCGACGGCGCCGTGGCAGACGATCGGGCCGACCGCCGGATCGAGCCAGCGCAAGATGCGTTGCGCCTTGCCGAGCGGGTACGCGCCGATCGCGCTCGCGCGTCCTTCCTCCGCATTGGCGCGCCGCCAGCGCTCGATCTCGGCGATAAGCTCGGCCTGCGGCCGCCATTTGTAGATCGGCAGGCCGAAGGTCGATTCGGTGATCAAGACGTCGCAGCGGAGCGGAGCGAAAGCTTGGCACGTCCCGTCGGCTTCGAGCTTGTAGTCGCCCGAAGCGACCCAGACCTCGTTTTTATGCTCCAGACGGACTTGCGCCGAGCCGAGAACATGGCCGGCGGGGTGGAGCGAGATTTTGACGCCGTCGCGCTCGATCGTCTCGCCATAGGCGAGGGTCTCGATGCGAATGTCGCCGAGCCGATGGCGCAGGATCGGCGCGCTGTCCTCGTGGCAAAGGTAGACGCCGCTTCCCGGCCGCGCGTGATCGGAATGGCCATGCGTGACGATGGCGCGCTCGACCGGCCGCCACGGATCGATCGTGAAATCGCCGGCCGGACAATAAAGCCCCGCCGCATTGGCGACGATCAGGTCCATGGCGGGCCGACGTTAAGCTCCGTAGCCCGCCCAGTGTGAGACTTTAGTCAAGCCGCTCTCGGATGAACCTTCGCCTCGATCTCGGCGCCAACTTCTTCGCGGGCCATCTCGAGATCGTAAGTGGCCTGCATCCCCAACCAGAATTCTGGATTGGTGCCAAAATAACGGGCGAGCCTGAGGGCGGTGTCAGGCGAAATCGCGCGTTTTCCATTCACGATTTCGCTGACGCGGATTTGCGGAACGTCGATCGCTTTAGCCAGCGCGTACTGGCTCATGCCGAGGGGTTTTAGAAAATCCTCCCGTAGCACTTCGCCGGGATGAGCCGGAGCAAAATCAGCCATCGCTCTGTCCTCAATGATAATCTACAATCTCGACGTCATAAGCGTCGCCGTCCAGCCAGCGGAAACAGATCCGCCATGGGTCGTTGATGCGGATGCTATGCGCGCCTTTACGATCCGCTTTAAGCGCCTCAAGCCGGTTGCCTGGGGGCGCAGCGAGATCGCTGAGACTGCGCGCATTGTGAATCTGCATTAATTTCCGGTTGGCGACCTTCATGACATCGTTCGGAACGCCTTTGATGAAGCGACGAGCCCAAGCGGCCTCCGCGACGGCGTTCCGAAATGACTTGATCATCGGCAATACTAATGAGTCACGTTAGCTAACGCAACACATAAGCACATGAAGCGTCAGATCGACTTGCACGTCTCAATACGGCCGGCGTTCCAGTTGTTCTGCCGATGCGGCGCGCCTGCTACTGGTCGGCCTGAGCCGACATCGTCGCCGGCGGCAGGCTCGGGGCCGCGGGGGCCGGTGAGGCGGCCGCCGCTTTCTCGGTTGTTTCGAGGAAGGCCTGCCATTGCTGGCGCGTGCCGTAAAAGGCGTCGCGGTCGACATGGCCCTGAATGCCGGGGATCGCGCCGTCAGATTGATATTGCCAAAACCGCCAGGCGCGGCCCGGATATTTGACCGCCGGGTGGTGCTTGGTCGAGCGCACCCAGATCGGATAGTCGGAAAAGGCGCCGTCGGAAAGGATCGCCTGGTAGAAATCGACGCTCGTATAGATGATCGGCCGACGGCCGTAATGCCGCTCCATCTCTTCGAGCATGATTCTCATTTTGGCGATCGTCGGCTCCTTCTCCAGATGGATCCTGCAGGTCTTGGAGGTCGGCGTCGCCTCGACGTCGAGGACCGGCGGCAATGCGTCCGCCTCGACCGGCGCGTTCTGCTCGAACCAGGCCATTTCCTCCATGGGCGGACGGCACCAATAGACGAAATGATAGGCGCCATGCGGCACGCCCGCGGCTTTGGCGCCCTCCCAGTTGGCGACGAAGTTCTGGTCCAAGCGATCGCCGCCTTCGGTCGCCTTGATCCAGGCGAATTTGACGCCGCTGTCGGCCACCGCCTTCCAATCGATCGGGCCCTGATATTTGGACACGTCGATGCCGTGGATCGGGTAATCCATTGGCCTCGGATAATTTTCCGCGCTGGGATAATTGTCGGCAATATCCGGGGCGCCGCCGCAGCCGGCAAGGACGGTCGCGAGGCTGAAGACACTGAACACGGAGAAAAGACGCAAACGGGACATCGCGGCGAGCAAGGGTTGACGAGGATAAGCCAGTTTAGAGCGCTGAGTGTAACGACCCGTTAATGTCCGGCCGGCGGCGCGGCGCGAATCTGCGCCGCCGCTGACCGCCGGCGCGCCTGTCGCTTCATAAGAGGATGGAAGGAGCCCCATGACTTTGCGGCCGTCTTTAGCCATGGCCGCCGCCATAATTATGGCGGCGCTCGATCCCGCCGCGGCCTGCTCTCCGGACGCGCTCGGAACCGCTCGGGTCATGCCGGTCGGGACCGAAGGCGGGCTCGCCGTCGGCCTCAAATCTTACCCGCGAACTCTGCCATTGCAAGACCACGAAGTGGTCCTGACCTTCGATGACGGCCCGGCCCCGGACACGACTGCGAAAATTCTCGACGCCCTGGCCAAGGAATGCGTGCGCGCCACGTTCTTCGTCATCGGGGAAAAGGTCGAGCAGTCTTCCGACCTCGCCCGCCGCGAAGTCGCGGAAGGCCATACCGTCGCCTCTCACACTTACAGCCATCCCCAGCCGACCATGCGCGCGATGAGCGCGGCCGCGGCGCGGGCCGACGTATTGCGCGGCATGGCCGCGGTCGAGAGACTGGCCTATGGCGCGGATGTCGACGCGGCGCCGCGCGACCTTTCGTCATTCAAGCTGCACGCGCCGTTTTTCCGCTTTCCCGGCTTCGCCGAGACCGCCGATCTCCACGCCTTCTTCGCCGCCAACAATGTCGCGATTTTTGGGACAGACCTTTGGGCCGCGGATTGGATCAAGATGACGCCGCAAAAGGAGCTGGACGTCCTGATGGGCGCCCTCGACCGCGCCGGCCGCGGCATGATCCTTCTGCACGACGACAAGGCCTGGACCGCGGCCATGATGCCGGACTTCCTACGCGCGCTGAAAGCGCATGGCTATCGCGTCGTCCATATCGTCGCCGGCCAGGGCAGAGGCGAGACCAGCCCCGCGCCGAAAGGATGGCGGGCGGAGGCGCCGCCTTAGTTTCGCGCGCGAGCGGGAGGACCGGACGAGGCGCTTGACGTCCATGGCGAGCGCGCCTCGGCGCTACGGCTTGTACTCGGTCCGATAGCCCGGATTGACCGTCGGGCGGAGCGCGTTCGGATAATTCCAGTCCGTCTTCACATCGACCTCCACGCCCTTGATCGCGCGATAGACGGCGTAGGGGTCCCTGATCGAAACGAAACTGTCGTAAATCGGCGCGCCCTTGGCCGTCGTCGCCCCGGAAAAGGCCCGCACCGTTCCCACGTCGAAGAGCCGATCAACGAAGCCGACGACGACGTCGAGTTCCTGAATGCGGTCGTAGTCGATGCTCTTGAACGACGTTCCCAGGACGCCGCCGCGCATCAGCATGCGGCGGTTCGTATACGCGTATCGCGTATTCCCATACGACAGCACGAGATAGAGGAAATAGAGGACGCCGCCCCAGGCCGGAATGCTGTGCGCGATCATGAAAAAGCCCAGGACGTGGCTGTCGGTCGGTCTGGCGACGTTGTGAGCGGCGGCGCCGACCAAGCCGAGGTCGAAGGCGCCCCAGACTAGCCCGAAAACGAGAATCGGGACCGCGTGGAGCACGAACGGCCAAAAGACCGGCTTGCCCTGCCACAGTACGCTCTCGCCGGGCTCGGTGACGGACTGAAAATCGGGCGCCGCTTGCAGCAATTTCGCCTCCAGCCATGCCATTCGGGGCGGAAATCCTGCCGTGAAGAGGTTACGAAGCCGTGAGGCGCGAAGCCGGCGGCGACGCGACCGGCCGGAATGTGCGTCCGTCCCTAAGCGCCTGTTAACGCCTTCACTCTAATCGTTGCGGTTCTTGATGCGCGCAACCCGCCGCTTTCAGCGAGCCGCTTGATGAACCTCTTCGGGCTCTTCAAACCTTCGGTCAAAATCAGAACGCTGCTCCTCGTCGCGGTTCCGATGCTGGGCTTGGCCGCAATCGGCGTCGCCACCTATCTCGGCGATCGGGCGGTGCGGGAGGGCGACCGGAAAAGCGCCGCGACCGGCGCGCTGTCGCTCGCCAGTTTCAATTTGATTTCGGGCGCCGCCGAACTCCAGTCTCTGGGGTTGCAAGTCTTTCAGCAGCCTTCGACAGAGGCCGAGGGCCAATTCGGCGAGAGGCTGCGCGCGCTGGAAGCGGCGCTGCCGGCGCAGCCGTCCGGCGCCGGCGCGCTCGCGCCGATTGTCGCGGATTTGAAAGGCGTCGAGGAAAAATTCGCCGGCCTGACGGCGCTCAACGAGGAATTCGGCCGCACCGCCAAGCAGGGCTTGCAGAAGGATTTCGCCGATGTCGGCAAGGACATCGATCGAGCGACGCGCTCGCTCCTGGTCGGCGCGCAGGGCGGCGGGGCCTTCAATCTGCTCGAGGCTGTGCTGGTCATGCGGCGCATCGCCAGCGATTTCCGGCTCAGCCGCGATCCCAAATTGATCGAAGCCTTCGCCGACGAGAAAGAGGCTTTTATCGACGCGTTGGCCGACGCGAATGCGACGGACGAGCATAAGAGCACGCTCAAATTGTTGATCGACGGCTACGGCGCGGCGTTCCAACGTTGGACGGCGATGCAGATGCAGCGCGCGGACGCCTTCGCGGCTTTGGAGGGCGCGATCGCCGGCCTGCAAAACGAGGCCTCCTCGCTCAACAAAAGCGCCGCTGCGGCCAGCAATCAGGCCAGCGCGGCGATGGCCGCCGAGATCGCCAAGGCGTCGATCTGGTCGGCGATCGTGATCGCGGCGACATTCCTGTTCTGCGGGCTCTTCGGCGTGCTGACGGCCCTCGGCATTTCGAAGCCGCTCGGACGATTGGTCGGCAATTTGCGCGACATCGCCGCCGGCCGAAACGATGTCGAAGTCGAGGACCTCGACCGCAAGGACGAGATCGGCGCGCTCGCCCGCGCGGTCAAGGCTTTTCAGGACGCCGGGATCGAACGCGTGCGGTTGACGCAAGACGCCGCCGAAGCGCGCCGGCTCGCCGACGAAGAGCGCGTCGCCGCCGAGACGAGCAACGCCGAGAGCGCGCGCCAGCAGGCGAGGGTCGTCCAGCGCCTGGCGGTCGGATTGGAGAGCGCCTCCGGCGGCGACCTCGTCTTTCGCCTGACCGAGCCTTTCGCGTCGCAGTACGAAAAAATCCGCAACGACTTCAACTTGTCCATGGAGAAGCTGCGGGAGGCGATCCAGGCGATCGCCGTCAGCACCCAGGAAATCCGTTCCGGCGCCGGCGAAATCCGCGCCGCGGCGGACGAGCTTTCCGGCCGGACCGAGCGGCAGGCGGCGAGCCTGGCCGAGACCGCAGCCGCGCTCGATCAGGTGACGGTGACCGTCCAGCGGACGGCGGAGGATACGAATCGCGCGACATCGATCATCGCGGCGGCGAAGGCTATGGCCGAGCGCTCAGGACAAGTGGCGCAGAGCGCGACCGCTGCCATGCATGGGATCGAATCTTCGGCCAAGCAGATCGGCCGGATCGTCGGCGTGATCGACGAAATCGCCTTCCAGACGAACCTGCTCGCCTTGAACGCCGGCGTCGAGGCCGCGCGGGCCGGCGAAGCCGGGGCCGGCTTCGCGGTGGTCGCCTCGGAAGTGCGGGCGCTGGCGCAACGCTCGGCGGAAGCGGCCAAGGAGATCAAGGCGCTCGTCGCGGCCTCGATGGGCCAGGTCGGCCAGGGCGTCGATCTCGTCGGCCAGACCGGCGCGGCGCAACAGCAGATCGTCGCCGAAATCGTCGAGATCACCAAGATCGTCAGTCGGATCGCGCAATCCGCGCAGGAGCAGGCGACGGGCCTGCGCCAGATCAATAGGGCGGTCGGCGACTTGGACAAGGCGACGCAGCAGAACGCGGCGATGGTCGAAGAATCGACCGCTGCGAGTCATCGGCTGGCCGGCGAGGCGGAAGCGCTGTCTCGGCTGGTGGCGCGCTTCCGCGTAGAGGCGGACGAGGAGGCGGATCATTCCCCGATCGAACGCGCCGCCTAGTTAGCTTGACGCCATGGTCGTGGCGAGAAGCGAAGCGACGGCCAATCGAGCAATGTGTCGGAGCGTTCTGGAATAGGTTTGCTTCGCTGGCACGACGCATGGTCCGCAGCTCGTCCCAAAGAGTACGCTTCGCGCCGCCCGAACGCCTCAATCGAGAATCGGCGCGCAATTATGCCGGCCTGACGCGAAGCAAGAACGCATCCTGTCGTGCTCGATCAGGGCGATCATCAGCCAAGCGCAGGCCAGAGCGAAAAGGCCGAGCAACAGCGCAGAGATCACGACCGGAACGACGCCGCGGATGCGGCCATCCCGTCGCGCGGGCTCCTCTTTCTCTTCGGGCGGCGTCGGCGCGAGCATAAGGCGATTCTAACAGCGCCGCCGTCGTTTCGCGAAAGTCGCTTCGTCAGGCGGTAGAGGACGCTTCAGCGCCGCGGCTCGTCGCAGCCGTCCCGTAACCGAGCGGCGTAGGCGCGCCGCCGCAGCCTCGCGGCTTTATCGCGGCAGGCGCTGTAAGGACAGTTGGAGGCGACGATGCGCGGGATTCTTCTCGCGGGAGCCTTGTGCGCGCTGTCAACCGCCGCCTTGGCCGACCCGCCGAAAGTCGGACAGAGAATGATCGCCCAAAGCGTGATCGTTTGCGACACGCGCGATCAGGTGAAGGCGCTCTACGAGGCCGCCAAGACGGCGGGCGGCAAGGGGTTCGCGGTCAAATATCGCGAATTGAACGAACTCGTCGACAAAGCCGGCGAGCCGACCTGCAATGTCCAGCCGATCCTGGGATCGGCGGTCAAATCGGTCGAGGACGTCGGCAAGGCGATCAGCGCCTCAGGCCGGACCGTGCATGGCTGGCTGATCGAGATCGCCGGCGCCGCGGGCGCATCGGGCTGGGTCCTTTACGGCGAGAGAGGGCCGCGCGAGATCGCGATCTGAAGACCCCGTCGCGTCATGCGGCGCCGAGCTTGACGCGCGCCTTGTTCTCGGCGGTCCAGCACACCGTTTGGTTGCGGCCGGCGCGTTTGGCGCGGTACAGCGCTTGATCCGCCGCCCGCATCAGATCCGACAGCGATTCCATCTCCGCGCTCGCCTCGGCGACGCCCACGCTGATGCTGGCGCGGATCGGCCAGCGGGACTCCGTCAGCGGCTTTCTCAACACGCTCTGACGCAGACGTTCGGCCACTGTCTTGGCGCGACTCAGCGTCGTCTCCGGCAGCAGCAAGGCGAATTCTTCCCCGCCCATCCGCGCGAGGACGTCCGACGCCCTTTTGCAATGGCCGGCGAGATGGGCGAGGTGGACGATGATCCGATCGCCGGCCTCGTGACCGAATTTGTCGTTGATCGACTTGAAGTGATCGATATCGAGCATCAAGAAAGACAGGGGCCGATTGTAGCGACGCGCCCGCTCCCATTCCCGATCGGCCAGAATCAGGAAATGGCGGCGATTGTAGATGCCGGTCATACCGTCGATCGTCGCCAGCCGCTCCATCTCTTCGGCGTTGCGGACGATATCGGTCACGTCGCTATAGATGAGCATCCGGCCGCCGCCGGGAAGGACGGCGAGATGGCAGCGCAGCACGACGCCGTCGGCCATCGGCAAATCCATCGGCGTCGCGTCCCCGGATCGCACCCAGGCCAGGCGGCGGGCGACGTAATCGTCCATCTTCACAGCGGACGCGCTCATCGCGCCCAACAAGAGGTCGCGGTAAAAGGGACGGTTTTTGCGAATGTCCTCGGCGCTGAAGGCGTTGAACATGCGGTGAAGCACGGGGTTGCTGTAGACGACGCGCAGATCGCCGTCGAGCAGGAGCAGCCCGCTATGGACATTGTCCAGCGCGGCATAGAGCGTCTCGAGCTCCTGCTTGGCCGCGGCAAGCTGGGCCGCCAATTCGTCGCAGACCGCCGGAAGACGAAGGGATCGAGAATGTTCGGACCGCGGCCGAGTCATGGTCTTTGTCCGACGAAAGTCGGCCTCTAGGCGAATGGGCGGAATTTGCCTAGCCCTTCAGACTAGCGGCGGTTTGATAACGGAGGGTTGCGAAGGCGCAAAAAATTTATCAGCGAAGCCGCGAGCGGCTTCGCCGGCTTCGACAAAGAAAGCTTCGACAAAGAAAAACGGCGGCCCGAAGGCCGCCGTTTTGAACTGGTGCGGTCAAGAGGACTCGAACCTCCACTGGTTGCCCAACTAGCACCTCAAGCTAGCGCGTCTACCAATTCCGCCATGACCGCTTGATCGGCCGCGCCGGCAGGCCGGCCTGAAGGGCGGTCGTCTAACAAATCGGCTTTCGGATGACAAGGCCGCGACAGGCCGAAGACGCGACGCGCCAATCGTCTCGCCATTCGCCTCCGGTCCCTTCAAACCGAAGCGCTTCTTTCAATTTGACGGGTCGCGCCGAGACGCCTGCTGGGGCCCTCAGTCCGGCTCGCCGGTCGCCAGATCGACGACGAAGCGGCTGCCGCCGGCCGGGTCGGCGTCGCAGAACGCGCCGCCGCCATGGCGCAAAGCGATTTGCCGAACGAGCGATAGGCCAAGCCCCCATCCGCCGGAGGATTCGCTGCGGCCGCGAGGTCGGTAGAAGGGCTCGAACACCCGTTCGCGCTCCGCCGGCGGGATGCCCTCGCCATGGTCCGAGACAATGATGCGAGCGGCGTTCTTGAGTTTGGTCACCGCGACATGGATGGGCGGGCGTCCATGCTTGGCGGCGTTCTCCAGAAGATTGCGGATCAGGCGTCGCAGAAGCTTGGCGTCGCCCCTGATCTGGATCGGGGCTGCGTCGCCCGGCGCGCCGGCGACGGTCGCTTCAAAGGGCGCGGCCTCCTCCGCCGCGAGCCCGAGAAGATCGACAATCCCTGCGCGTTCGATGTCCGGCGCGGCATGTTCGAGCCGGCTCGCCAGCAAGATTTCGGCGACGAGCTGATCGATTTCGGCGAGGCTGCGGATGATCTCGGCGTGGATTTCGGGCGCCTGCCGATCGAGCCAAAGCTCGATCGCCATGCGCAGGCGGGCCAGCGGCGAGCGCAGTTCATGGCTCGCATTGGCGAGCAGCGCCTTCTGCGACGTCAACAGATCCTCGACCCGCGCCGCCGCGGCGTTGAAGGCGCGAGCGACGACGGCGACTTCGTCGTCGCCTGCCTCGTCCAATCGCAGCGCCAGCGCGCCGGCGCCCCATTGCTCGACGCCTGAGCGCAGCGCCTCGAGCCGGCGGGTTAGGCCCGCCGCGATCGGGAACGCGGCGAACGCGGCGCCGCCGGCGACGATCAGCGCCATGAAAAGGATGCGGAAGCCCGGCTTGGGGCCGGGCGGGCGCAGCCGCGCCAAAATGGCGCGGCCGTCGGCGAGATCGATGCGCATGATCGCCGGCGGCGCGCCGTTGCGCTCGCCTTCGCTCGCCTCCAGCGCGATGGGCGGGCCGCGCGCGGCGACGAGCGTCCCGGCCGCGTCGTAGAGCGACAGGTCGGCATGGGCGCGCTCGCTCAATCGATCGAGCGCGGCGGCGATCGCGCCGGGCGGATCATCACGCTCTGGGATCGTTAGAGCGGCGACAGGAAGGCGGATCGCGATCCAGCGCACGTGCGGGCCTTCGCCGATCAGCCAAAAGAACGCGCCCATCAACAAGATGACGGCGACGAGGCTCGCCAGCAAAGTCAGGTAGACTTTCCAGAACAAGCGGCGCGGCAGAGCGATCACGGCTCGCCGTCCTGTTTCTTGGCGAAGACATAGCCGGCGCCGCGCACGGTGAGAATCCGGCGCGGATGTTTCGGGTCGTCTTCGATCGCCGACCGGATGCGCGAAATATGGACGTCGATCGAGCGGTCGAACGCTTCGAGCTCTTCGCCTTTGACGAGGTCCATCAATCGCTGGCGGTTGAGCACCCGTCCGGCGTTTTCGGCAAGCGCGACAAGCAGGTCGAATTGATGGCTGGTCAGGACTTTGGCCTCGCCGTCGAGCCGAACGGCGCGCGAGTCGCGGTCGATCTGAAGCCGGCCGAAGCGAAGCGCGCCCGCGGCTGGCGCGGCGGCGCGGCCGCGCCGCATGATGGCGCGCAGGCGGGCTTGTAGCTCGCGCGGATTGAACGGTTTCGGCAGATAGTCGTCGGCGCCGATCTCGAGCCCGACGATCCGGTCGGTCTCCTCGCCGCGCGCCGTCAGCATGAGAATCGGCGTCGTCGCGCGGGCGCGGATCAAGCGGCAGATTTCGAACCCGTCCAGATCGGGCAGCATCACGTCGAGAATCACGGCGTCGTACGTCTCGCGATCGAGCGCGGCGAGACCGTCGCGGCCGGTCAGACGCCGATCGACGGCGAAGCCGGCCGCGCCGAGATAGTCCGACACCATGGCGGCCAGCCTTGCATCGTCGTCGATGATGAGAAGCCGCTCCGCCATGGCGCCCGCTGGACCTTTGGCCTTGTTTAATCCTTGCTCGGCGCGTTGTCAGGCGCGCCGTTCGGGCCGTCATCCATCATCGGGTGATGACGCCAGCCGCCCCATGGGCCCATCGCCCCGTGTTGCTGCGCCATTTCATTCAACCGGGCGACGAGCTGCGACCGCTGGTCGGGGGTGAGCTGATCGGCGATGTCGAGCACGGCGCCGACGAAGAGTTTGGACTTCGCGTCGAAATTCGCGACCGCCTCGGTCCTGAGCTTCTCGACGGCGTTGCGGTCGATGGTCGGCGCCTCCAACAGCTCGAGCGCTTGCTTGCGCATCGCCTCGTGTTGCTTCGGATCGGGCGCGATCTCGGCGAATTTCGCAGCGATAATGTCGTGGATTTTGGCCTCCTGCGCCGCGCTGACGCCGATCGAATCGAGCAAGCGCGAAGCGTGCTCCTGGATCATCGCCAGGCGGAAGCCCTGACGGAAGCCGAAATGATCCATGCCGGCGCCCACCGCCAGTCCGCCGGCGCCGAGCGCGACGCCGAAGGTCAGCGCGCCGGCGATCGCCAGCGCGATCGGCCAGGAAAAGAAGCGGCGCCGTTGTGGCGGCGGGGGCGGCGCTTGCAGGGGCGGTTCAGGCGGCAGGGGGACATTGTCGATGCTGGTCATGATGATTTCCTTTGCGTCGACGGCAGGCGACGCCGTCTCGCGAAGGAAGCTAGCCGGGCGAGGTTTCGGGCGATGCGGGCGAATGTAAAGAAAGATGAAGCGACCGCGGCGCTTTGGCGGCGGAGCCATTCTCCGTGTCATTCCCGCGAATGCGGGAATCCAGGCTGAGCCAGCGTTCAAAAGCGCGGCGGTCCTCTGGATTCCCTGCTTTCGCGGGAATGGCGCCAGCGGACGAGCCGACGCGTTTCCGTACTGTCACCCCGCCTTGAGCTGCCGCGCCAGCGCGATAGCCGGGAAGTAGTGCCGGTACATGTTGAACGAGATCATGAAGCCGCGCGACAGCTCGGCGCCTTGGCCGAGCTTCTCGGCAAGCTTGGGATCGCGCAGCTCGGTGCGGGCGCCGACGCCGTAGCCGGGAAAGCCGGTCGCGGTGTAATAGGCTTCGTCCCAAGTCCCGTCGGAATCCTGCGTCGTGACGAGATGTTCGAGGCCGCGCGCGACCGCATTGCCGTAGCCGCCGACCGCCTGCAGCGCCATGATCGCCCAGGCGGTCTGGGTCGGCGTCGACGGACCGCGGCCGATTTTCGACGCGTCCATGTAGGATTCGCAGCTTTCGCCCCAGCCGCCGTCGTCATTCTGAACGGAAACCAGCCAATCGGCGGCCTTGCGGATGTTCGGCGCCTCCATATTCCAGCCGATCGCTTTCAGCGCCGGCAGCACCGCGCCGGTCCCATAGATGTGGTTGCAGCCCCAGCGGCCGAACCAGGAGCCTTCCGGCTCCTGCTCCTTCTCGATGAAGGCGAGGGCGCGGGCGATTTCCGGCCGCTCCTTGCTCATGCCGAGCTCGGCCAAGGCTTCGATCACATGGGCGGTGACGTCGACGCTGGGCGGATCGAGCGCCTCGCCGAAATTGCAGAACGGGATGGTCGAGATGATCGCCTTGTCGTTGTCGCGGTCGAACGCCGCCCAGCCGCCATTGCTGCATTGCATGGCGAAGGTCCAGGCGAGGCCGCGCTCGATCGCGGCTTCGATGCGCGGATTGAGGTCGCCGGCCTTGCCGCGCAATTTGGCGAGAACGAGCAGCGCGAGGGCGGTGTCGTCGACATCGGGATAGCGCAAATTCGCCCGTTCGAACGCCCAGCCGCCCGGCGGCGCCTTGACCGTCAGCGACCAGTCGCCGGGCTCGAGGATCTGATTGTCGAGAATGTAGATCAGGCCGCGCCGCATGGCCGGCTGGGCCTCGGGCGACCAGCCGGCCTCGGCCATCGCGAGGAGGCAGAACAGCGTATCCCAGACAGGCGACTCGCTCGCCTGGACGGCGATCCCGCCATGGCGTTCGTAGGTCCAATGGGCTGAGAGCGCGTCGAGGCCCTTGACGATGCAGGGATGGGAGAGGGCGTAGCCCTCATTGCGCAAAGCCATCAGGCCGTAAATCCAAGGCGGCTGGATGCCGCCCCAAGCGCCGTCCGCGTCCTGATGGCGGATCATCCATTCGAGGCACAGTTTGATCGCGTTTTCGCGGCCGGGAATGAGCTTGTGGGTCTGCAGCCAGTGCAGGGCGCGGTCGATCTTCAGGAAGAAGGCTTCCAGCGACCAGGGCTCGGCCTTTTTCACCGGCGCGGAAAAATCGAACTTGTCGCGGCCTTCCGGAAAAAGCTCGTCAAGCTTATTCCCGCCGGGCAGGGGGAAAACCGGCCGCCGGGCGCTCAGCACCGCCAGCGGCACCATGGTCGCTCGCGCCCATTGGGCGAAATTGTAGATGTTGAACGGGAACCACAGCGGAAAACGGATGAATTCCGGCGGCAGGTTCGGCGTGTCGGTCCAGGGCCACACGCCGAGCAAAGCGAGCCAGTAGCGGGTGAACACCCTGACCGTCTTGAGCCCGCCTTTGCTCAGAATGAAGGCGCGGGCCTTGGCCAGTTCCGGCCGGTCCGGGCTTTCGCCCATGGCGAGGAGGGCGGCGTAAACCTCGACCGTCCCGTTGATGTCGCCGTCCGGCGCGCCGGGAAACACGTCCCATGACCCGTCTGGCCGCTGCCGATGGAAAAGCGTGCGAATGAAGCCGTCCTTCATCGGCAGTTCGACGCCGAGAATGTGCGAGGCGAGCAGCCATTCCGCCTCCATGCAGGAATTGGACTCGACCATGCCGACCCAGAAGCCGCCCTCCTTCTGGTTGCGGAGGAGCCAGTCCAAGGCGGCGTCGAGACTGTGCTGGACGCGATTGGGCACGTTGACGTTCACGCGGGCGCTCTTCCACGACTAAAGGACGGGCTTCTCTACACGATTCCGCGGCGCGAAAAACCCTCCTCGCCGCGAGGCGGGGAGAAGGGATTCCCGGCCGCCGCGCTTGTTTTTGCCCTCCTTGAGGCTTAAGTTCGGGCTACGCTGTCAACGGTTTGTAAGTCGCATTCGGCCGCACGCCGCAGGCGATCGAATCGATGGAGGGTTTCGTGATGGGTTTCAGCATGCAGCATCTGCTGCTCTTTGCGGTCATCGCTCTGTTGCTGTTCGGCGGCCGAGGCAAGATTTCCGAGATCATGGGCGATTTCGCGAAGGGCATTCGTTCCTTCAAGAAGGGTTTGAACGACGACGAAACGGCGGCCAACGCGCCTTCGAGCCCGAAGCCGGCGATCGAAAACCGCGCCAGCCAGCCGGTCGAGAGCGCCGACCGCGAGAAAGTCGGCTGATCCTTTAGGGAGAGCCGCGCCCTCAGCTTCGACGCGCCGGGCGTAACGCGGCGGGCGGGTTCCGTTCGAGCCGACGAAGCAGCATGTTCGACATTTTCGATCCGTCAAAGATTTTTATTGTCGGCGTCGTCGCCCTGATCGTGATCGGGCCGAAGGAATTGCCGCGCGTGATGCGCACGGTCGGCCAGGTGGTCGGCCGCATGCGGCGCATGGCCAACGAGTTCCAGCAGCAATTCAACGAGGCGATGCGCGAGGCGGAGCTCGAAGATGTCAAGAAAGAGCTGGCGGCGATGAACGAGGCCGCCAAGGTCGAGGTGAAGGATGTCGACGTCTCGTTCGATCCGAAGACGCTGACCCAGCATGAGGATGTCAAGCCGGCGGAGGCGGAAAGGCCGGCGATCGAGGAGAAGGCGATCGAGCCGCCAGGCGTCGAGCCGAGACGGGAGGCCGATCTCGACGACGTGAAGAAAGCGTTGGAGGCGATGAACGAAGCCGCCAAGGCCGAGCAAACGGCGAAGCCGGTCGAGGCGAAGCCCAATGGAGCGGCGCCGGCCGTCGCCGCATCGTCGGCCGAGCCGCCGCCGCTGCAAACCGAGCTCGCCGAGAGCGGCTTGCGCGAGGGCGGCGCGTCATGACGGAAGCCGATATCGAGGCCACCAAGGCCCCGTTGATGGATCACCTGATCGAGCTCAGGGCGCGGCTGATCCGCTCGCTGCTCGCCTTTCTCGTCGCCTTCATCATCTGCTTCTACTTCTCGCGCACGATCTACAACATCCTGACCCTGCCTTACGTGCACGTGGTCGGCGCTGACAACGCCAAGCTGATCGCGACGCATTTCCTCGAACAATTCTTCACCAATATGAAGCTCAGCATGTTCGGGGCGGCGGTGGTCGCCTTTCCGATCATCGCGATCCAGATCTACAAGTTCGTCGCGCCGGGCCTCTATCGCAACGAGCGCCAGGCCTTTCTGCCGTACCTGGTGGCGACGCCCGTCTTCTTCGTGCTCGGCGCGCTGCTCGTCTATTTCGCAGTGATGCCGCTGCTGATCCGCTTCTCGGTGTCGCTGCAGCAGGTCAACCAGCCCGGCGAAGCGACGATCGAATTGCTGCCCAAGGTCAACGAGTACCTCTCGCTGATCATGACGCTGATCTTCGCCTTCGGCATCGCCTTCCAATTGCCGGTGATCCTGACCTTGCTCGGCCAGGTCGGCATCATCGATGCGGCCTATCTGCGCTCGAAGCGGCGCTACGCCATCGTCATCGTGACCGGCCTCGCCGCGATCCTGACCCCGCCCGACGTGATCAGCATGTGCTCGCTCGCCGTGCCGATGCTGCTTCTCTACGAGGGCGCGATTTTCGCCGTGCAGATGGTGGAGAAGAAACGACTGGCGTCGCAATCGTCGACCTGACCAGCGCCGTCGCAACACAGATGTCATTCCCGCGCAAGCGGGAATCCAGCACGGTGTTTCCTTCAAGCGCGGCGGCGCCTGGATTCCTGCTTTCGCGGGAATGACACGGGGTTTCATCTGGGGGCGAGCCGACCACCGCCAACTGATTTATCCAGCGCCAAGCGCGTCTCGTTTCCTTCCGTCTCTCACCCCGCTCCGGCGCCCCATGACCCTTCGCGACGCTCTATCGGCGGTCATCGCCGCTCTCTTCTTCGGCCTCGCCTTCGTCGCGATCAAGATCGGCGTGCATGAGACGACGCCGTTGCTGCTGACCGCTCTGCGCTTTTTCTTCTGCGCCTTTCCCGCCGTGCTGTTCATCAGGCCGCCGCGCGCGTCGTTCGGCCTGACGGCGCTTTACGGCCTGACGATCGGCGTCGGCCAGTTCGGCGCTCTATTCGTCGCCATCGGCCTCGGCATGCCGGTCGGCCTCGCCTCGCTCGTCATCCAGTTGCAGGTCTTCATCACCATCTTCCTCGCCTGGGCGCTGCTCGGCGAAAGGCCGCGGCCGGCGCAATTGATCGGCGCGGGAATCGCGCTCGCCGGCATCGCCGCGATCGGCTCGGAGCGTCTGCAAGGGGCGAGCCTCGGTCCGTTTCTGCTGGTCATCGCCGCCGCCTCCTTCTGGGGGATCGGCAATCTCATCGGCAAGGTCGCCGGCAAGATCGACATGCTGGCTTTCGTCGTCTGGGCCGCGCTGGTCGTCCCAGCGCCGCTGATTCTGGCCTCGCTCATCGTCGACGGGCCGGGGCCGCTCGCGGCGCTCGCCCATCCGAGCCTGGCGCTCATCCTGTGCACGGCCTTTCTCGCCTATGGCGCGACGGTCGTCTCCTATGGGCTGTGGGCGCGGCTGCTCGCCCATCACTCGGCGGCGGCGGCCGCGCCTTTCGCGCTGCTGATCCCGATCGTCGGCATGATTTCCGGCGCGCTCGCTTTCGGCGAGCCGCTGAGCGCGATTGAAGTCCTGGGCGCCGCTCTGGTAATGGCGGGGCTCACCTTCAACGTCTTCGGCGACCGGCTTTTGCGCCGGCGCGAGAAAGCGGCTTAAGAACATGCACGACATCAAGGCGATCCGGGACAACCCGCAAGCCTTCGCCGCCGCGCTCGCGCGGCGCGACTTGGCCAAGCCGGACGGACAGGCCCTCGCGACGGCGCTGGTCGAGAAGTTGATCGCGCTGGACGATGCGCGCCGCGCCGCGATCCTCGATCTCCAGAAGGCGCAGGAGCGGCGCAACGCCGTCTCGAAGGAAATCGGCCAGGCCATGGGCAAGAAGGATTTGGCGCTGGCGGAGAAGCTGAAGGCGGAGGTCGCTGACCTCAAAACGAAGATGCCGGAATTGGAGGAGGCGGAGCGCAAGGCGCTAGCCGCTCTCGACGCGGAACTTGCGTCGATTCCGAACCTGCCGGCCGAGGACGCGCCGAATGGCAAGGACGAGAATGACAATGTCGAATTGCGCCGCCACGGCGAGCGTCCGCCTTTTCCGAACAGCTACCAGCCGAGAGAGCATTTCGACATCGGCGAGGCGCTCGGGTTCATGGACTTTGAGAGCGCGGCGAAGATTTCCGGCGCGCGGTTCGTGGTGCTGAAAGGCGGATTGGCGCGGCTGGAGAGGGCGCTGGCGCAGTTTATGCTCGATCTGCATACGGCGGAACATGGGTACGAAGAGATCTCGCCGCCGCTGCTCGTTCGCGATCAGACGATGTTCGGCACGGCGCAATTGCCGAAGTTTGAGGAGGATCAGTTTTCGGCGTCCAAAGCGACTGATCCGTGGGAGCACACCAAAAAGGTGATTGCATTTCTAAAAGAGAAATTTCCTGAAAAGGTCCGCAATGGGCGGCTGTACGTTGGTGCGGACGATGTCGACGCTATGATGGAAGAGTCGAAAGTTGTCGCTGCTACCGACAAATTTTGGCTCATCCCGACCGCCGAAGTCCCGCTCACCAATCTCGTCCGCGAGAGCATCGTCGACGAAGCCAGGCTCCCGCTCCGCTACACCGCCGGCACGTATTGCTTCCGCGCCGAGGCGGGCGCGGCGGGCAAGGACACGCGCGGCATGATCCGCCAGCATCAGTTCTACAAGGTCGAGCTCGTCTCGATCACCACGCCGGAGCAATCGCGCGCCGAGCACGAGCGCATGACGGAATGCGCCGAGGAAGTGCTGAAACGCCTCGGCCTGCATTATCGCACCGTCGCGCTGTGCACGGGCGATATGGGCTTCGCCAGCCGGAAGACCTACGACATCGAAGTCTGGCTGCCGGGGCAGGGGCGCTTCCGCGAGATTTCCTCCTGCTCGGTCTGCGGCGATTTCCAGGCGCGCCGCATGAACGCCCGCTGCAAGGCGGCAGACGCCAAGCAGACCCGCTTCGTCCATACGCTCAACGGCTCGGGCGTCGCCGTCGGCCGCGCGCTCGTCGCGGTGCTGGAGAATTATCAAAATCCGGACGGCTCGGTGACCGTTCCGGATGTCCTCCGCCCCTATATGGGCGGCCTGGAGCGGATAGAGCCGCGCGCTCCCCTTCTCCCCGCAAAGCGGGGAGAAGGTGGCCGCGAAGCGGCCGGATGAGGGGCTGCACAGGACTCCGGAAGTACGCGCCTTCCGAGTCGCTAATCCCAGACTCAGCGGCGCCCTTCATCCATCGTCTTCGGCGGCGCCTTCTCCCAGATCCGCGGGAGAAGGATTCTCGCTCTTCCCTCTCGACGCGGAGGCGTATATCCTCGCATCATGACTAAGCGTCTTGATCGCGCGATGGAGGCTTTGAAGAAGCTCCCCGAAGGAGCGCAGGACGATATCGCGCGCGTGGTGCTGCAACTCGCCGGCGTTGACGATGAAGAGCCCGTTTCGCTATCGCCGGACGAGCGCGCCGCTATCGCAAAATCCAGAGCCGCCGCCGTTCGCGGCGAGTTTGCAACGGACGAACAGGTCGCCGAGGTCTGGCGCAAATACGGGCTGTGAGGGTTTGCTATACCCTTCCGGCTCTTGCCGATCTCGAAGCGATTTTTGAGTACGTCGCCGCGCATTCGCCACAAGGCGCCCGACGACGCATTCAATCCCGAATAAAAGCGGCCATTGCTCATTTGGCCGATCATCCGCACGTCGGCGTCCGCACTGAAGATACGGCCATCCGCCGGCTCGCGACGTCTCCTTATCCTTATCTCGTCTTTTACGAAGTCGGCGATACGGAGATCATTGTCCAGGCGATCAGGCATGGCGCACGCAATCCGAGCGGCATGCCTGGAGGGCTGGACCGTTGGTCTAGCGCCCACCGAGTCGGCAAATCCCAGACCCAGCGCTGCCCCTCATTCGTCGCCTTCGGCGGCGCGTTCTCCCCGCTTTACGGGGAGAAGGGGAGCCCGCACCACCGCGCCGGCGCCGAACTTCTCCCGCAGCGCGTCGATGGCCGTCTCGCGCGACTTCTCCTTGCCGACATCCTTGTCGATCAGATCGCCCTTGTCCGCCTCCTCGGCCGGCGCGAAATCGGCGGCGGCGACGCCGATCAGGCGGAAGCTCGCGCCGTCGGCCTCACGCGAGAGGAGATCGCGCGCGGCGGCGAAGAGACGGCCGGCGAGTTGCGTCGGCGCGGCGCTGGAGCGGGCGCGGGTGCGCAGCTTGAAATCGGGCAGGCGCAGTTTCAGCGTCACGCTCCGGGCGGCGAGGCCCTCGCGCTTAAGACGAAGCGCGACCTTCTCGCACAAGCCCAACAGGACGCGCTCCAATTCGGCCTTGTCCGAAACGTCATTGTCGAAGGTCGTCTCGGCGGAAATGCTCTTCGTCTCGCGCTCCGGCGACACGCGACGTTCGTCGATCCCATTGGCGAGCCGCCACAGCCGACCGCCTTCCGGGCCGCACTCACGGACCATCTCGGCTTCGCTGCGCCGCTGCACGTCGCCGATCGTCCTGAGGCCCGCCTTGACGAGCCGCGCCTCGGCGACGCGGCCGACGCCCCAAATCCTGCCGATCGGCTGCGGCTCGAGCAGCGCCAGCGCCTGATCGCGCGCGACAATGGAAAAACCGCGCGGCTTATCGAGATCGGAGGCGAATTTCGCGAGGAACTTGCAATAGCTGAGGCCGATCGAAACCGTGACGCCGACCTTCGTCTCCACGTCTTTGGCGAAGCGCGCCAGCGTCGCCGCGGCGCTTCTTGCGTGCAGCCGCTCGCAGCCGACGAGATCGAGAAAGGCTTCGTCGATCGACAGCGGCTCGACCAGCGGCGTCAGGCTTTGCATCATCGCGCGGATTTCGCGACCGACTTCGGAATATTTGCGCATATTCGGCGCGATGACGATCGCCTGGGGACAGAGCCGGCGGGCTTGATACATCGGCATGGCCGAGCGCACGCCGAAAGTGCGGGCGATGTAGCAGCAGGTCGAGACCACGCCCCGCCTTCCGCTCCCGCCGACGATCACCGGATGATCGCGGAGGGCGGGATCGTCGCGTTTTTCGATCGCGGCGTAAAAGGCGTCGCAATCGACATGGGCGATGGTCAGCTCCTTTTGCCCCGGATCTTCGATCAGGCGCGGCGAGCCGCAATTGGCGCAACGCTTCGCCGCCGCAACGCCGGTAAAGCTGCTGACGCAATCGCGACATATGAACGCAGCGGCGGTCATGGATCGTCTTGCGCTTCTTCTCCGACCAGGCGCGAGCGCGCCTGCATGACGATCTCAGGAGCGAGATTCTGTTGCGCGGCGAAAGCGATCAGAAGGGATTCGTCTCCCGCTACATAGTCGAGGATAGCGCCGAGAAAGCCGGGCTCGGCCGCCGCGGCGCGCAAATTTTGCGGACCGAGCCCCGATTGGGCGAGAAAGCGCTGGAGACGCTCCGAATCCTCAGCGATAAAGGCGAGCGCGGCGACGGCCAAATCTTGCGCCTGCTCTTTGCCTGTGGATGATCGCGATTTCGCCCCGGTGTACACGATTCAATTTTCCTTTCATAAATTTCTCCGGGATAGTCTTACGCAATCCCCGCCGCGTAAATGGGCTTTAAGAAACGTTAACGCTGGTCTCGGAAACGCTGATGTCGAAAACCGTGCTGATCGTAGAAGACAACGAGCTCAACATGAAGCTCTTCAACGATCTGCTGGAGACCCGCGGCTGTCGCGTGCTCCAGACCCGGCAAGGCGTCGAAGCGATGGATCTCGCCCGCAAGCACCGCCCGGACCTGATCTTGATGGATATTCAGCTTCCTGAAGTTTCGGGCCTGCAAGTCACCCAATGGCTGAAGGACGACGACGATCTGCGCGCCATTCCGGTGATTGCGGTAACGGCTTTCGCGATGAAGGGGGACGAGGAAAAGATCAGGCAGGGTGGCTGCGAGGCCTATCTCTCAAAGCCGATATCCGTGGCGAAATTCTTCGAGACGGTGGATAATTTCCTCGGACCCCGGTGAGCCGATGACCGCCCGCATCCTCGTCGTCGACGACATCGCGCCGAACCGAAGATTGCTCGAAGCGAAGCTGACGGCGGAATATTTCGACGTCATCACCGCCTCGGACGGCCGCGAGGCGTTGCAGAAATGCGAGCAGGATCTGTGCGACATCGTCCTGCTCGACGTCATGATGCCGGGCATGGACGGGTTTGAAGTCTGCCGCCGGATCAAGACAAATCCGACCACCGCCCATCTCGCCGTGGTGCTGATCACGGCGCTCGATCAGCCGGCCGACCGCGTCCGCGGCCTCGAAGCGGGCGCCGACGATTTTCTGACCAAGCCGATCGACGAAGTCGCGCTGATGGCGCGGGTGCGCTCGCTGGCCCGGCTCAAAGTCGTGGTCGACGAATTGCGCAACAGGGCCAACACGACTCTGGCGTTGCGCGCCGAGGACGAGAGCGCCGCGCTGCTTGCCGAGGACGACCGCGCGGCCCGCGTTCTCCTGGTCGAAGACCGCCAAGGCTCGCGCGAGCGGATCAGCCAGGCGCTCTCGGCCCGCTACGACGTCGTCGTCGAAAATGATCCGCAGGAGGCCTTGTTCAAGGCGGCCGAAGACAATTTCGATCTCTTCGTCGTCAGTCTCGGCCTCGCCAGTTACGACGGCCTGAGGCTCTGCAGCCAGATCCGCGCGCTCGAGCGGACGCGCCATCTGCCGATCCTGGTCATCGCCGAAATGGAGGATCGCGACCGCGTGCTGCGCGGCCTCGAGCTCGGCGTCAACGATTATCTAGCGCGGCCGATCGACCGCAACGAATTGCTCGCCCGCGCCCGCGTTCTCTTGCGCGGCAAGCGCTACGCCGACCGCTTGCGCGACAAGGTGCAGCAGTCGATCGAACTTGCCATCGTCGATCCGCTAACCGGCCTCAACAATCGCCGATTTCTCGAAAACCACCTCGCCGCCACCTTGGAGCAGGCGCGGGCTCGGCATAAGCCGGTGTCGCTGATGATCCTCGACATCGATCATTTCAAGCAGGTCAACGACACGTACGGCCATCAGGCCGGCGACGAGGTGCTGAAGGGCTTTTCCGAGCGCATCCGCCGCATCATCCGCGGCGGCGATCTGCTCTGCCGGATGGGCGGCGAGGAGTTCGTCGTGGTGATGCCCAACGTGCCGCTGGACGTCGCCCAGAAAGTCGCCGAGCGCGCTCGGGCAGCGATCGAGGAGGCGCCCTTCGTCATCGACAAGGCGGGCAGGAGCATCCCTATCACGGTGTCGATCGGCCTCGCCGAGCGCGGCCGCGACGCGCAGGCCGAGGCGCTCTACGAGCGCGCCGACCGCGCCCTCTACCGCTCGAAGGCGGAAGGGCGCAATCGGGTGACCGCGGACGCGGCGTGAGCGGCGCTGCGAATGATATTGTCGTCGAAAATTGACGTCTCGATTTTGACGTCCGCAACGCCGTCGATGGCGAAGCCGTCGCGTTAGTCGGAGTCCCAATGGCGCGCGACGATCCAGGTCAGAAAAATCTGAACTTCGATCGGAATTTCCTTCGGCAGGTCGACAGTCGTCTCGCTGTACGGATTGCGCCATTTCGGCGAAATCGCGCCGACTCGAACCTTGCCGTCGAGCAGCGCGAATTTTCGCCCGGTGAGGCCGACTGCGTTTAGCCGCCAGGCTTTGCCGGCGCAATCGACCGCATATCGATTGACGAGCGCGGCTTGCGCCGCCGAGGCGACGCGCTCGCCATCGAGCCACAGCTCGAAAGTCGGCGCGAACACGCCCGTATTGGTGACGGTGTAGGCTTGTCCGCCGATCGCGAATGAGGCGACGCCTGCTTTCAGCACGGCGACGGTTCGACCGAGTTCGTCGAGGAAAGCGAGTTCTTTGTGATTTCCCGACGCCTTGAGCATAACGTCCACTCTTGCCGGAGGCGGCGCCCGAGCGGCGGCTCGTTCACCGCGCGTTTTCGGGTTCGCTGGCGGGCCGATCATCGCTCCCGCCGAAGGCGGCAGCGTGTCCTCGAAGCGGCCGATCACGAATTCGACGTTGGCTGAACTTTCGGCGGCTCGGTCCGCGACGTCCGCCCGCCCATCTTCCGGCAAGCCTTCGAAACTGTCGACCGCCGCCGCGACGCGGCGGCGGGGAGGGGGATGGGCATGGCGGGGGATCCAGGCGGAAGGGGCTGGAAGCTACTAAACGCGCCCCGTCCTCCATGCCATTGTCGTGCTCGGCGTCAATCCCAAGCCGCTTCGCGAGCTCCGTGTCCTTCCCGCGGGAGCCGCTTCGCGAGCTCCGTGTCATTCCCGCGCAAGCGGGAATCCAGAGACCGCCGCGCCTGAAAGCTCGCTCAGTCTGGATTCCCGCTTGCGCGGGAATGACATTCCAGGAATTTCCGTACCGCCGGCGCAGCCGTCCGCGCGCGGAAAATTTGGTGCTTGATCCCGCTCGAGACGCTACGCCGCTTAGCGGCGGACGACGTCAATCACGGTTAGCGCTCGGCGCGCCTCGTCCCTAATGCCAAGTCTGCCGCGAGAGCCAGTCGTCGATGTCCTTGCGCACTTGATCCTTGGCGATGCCGTATCGCTCTTGGATTTTCCCTTCGAGTTGGTCGCGGCTGCCGTTGATCCGCGCGAGATCGTCGTCGGTGAGCTTGCCCCATTGCTCTTTGAGCTTGCCCTGCGCCTGCTTCCAGTTTCCTGCGATCCGGTCCCAATCCATCGTGTCCTCCTGAAATCGGGGAAGCTGAACGCGCGTGGGAGGGACAGAGTTCCGGGCTGGCCTCGGCGCCCTCCGCCAGCGCCGGGCCCAGTGGGGACGGAGCGGACGCCCGGAACGATTTTGTTCGGGGCGGGCGGGATCGTTTGAAGCAGAGGCTGCGTTGGACGGCGCGAAAGTTTGCGCTGATTAACCCGCTCGCCGGAATCCGTCTAACCGAAGTTTCAAACGAATGCGCTGATATGGACGGGTGTTTTCCTCGCGCGGGTAGTTCGGCCCCAAAGCCTACTCGCTCGCCTGCCGCCGCGACCTCCGCGAGGGTTGCGGCGGCTTTTTTTCGATTGCGCGCCTTGTAAAAGAAGAGAGCAAACGCGCTCTTGAAAAACGGAGGGTTCCTCCGTATAGTCTCCATTGGATCGCCGCCCCTCGCCGGCCGCCCGCAAATGTGGCGGGGCAGGGCGCGGCCCCTCCGCTTTGCGAGCTCGATCGGAGGCAAGAGCGCTTCTTGCCGCGCGCGTCTGACGAAATGACGACCGTCGGGCGAGCTTGAATCCGTCGATCCTCGCCGCCGCCAAATTCAAACTCTACGAGGCGATTCCATGTTCATTTCGAGCAACGCCGCCCGTCCGTTTCAGCCTTTCGCCAACGGCGTCGCGACGGTCCCGGCCGACGCCGTCGCCGGTCTTGGCGACGATCGCGACCAGGAGCGCGCGATCGCCGGACTCGCCGCCTGGATCGCCGAAGCTGGGCTGGTCGGATGGAGCGAAACCGCCTTGGTCGAGGGTTTTTGCGAACGCGCCGTGGCGCTCGGCCTGCCGCTCGCCCGCGCGGTTTTGCTGATGGACACGCTTCATCCGGTTTACGAAGGGCGCGCCTTTCATTGGGCCCGCGGCGAGGGCGAGACGAAGCTCACCGAATATGGATCGAGCGCCGACGGCGAGGCGGCGGCGCATTGGGAGGCGAGCCCGTTCTATCGGCTGCTGACCAGCGGCGAGAAGCTTCTGCGCCGGCGCGTCAATGCGGAGAGCGAAGCCGAATTTCCCAAACTCAAGGACGCGCGCGCCGCCGGGATCACGGATTACGTCGCGATCGTCAACCCTTTTGCCGGCGACGGCGTGATCGGCGAGATGGATTGCTTCTATTCGTCGTGGATGACCGATCGCCCGAGCGGCTTCGACGACGAGGAGGTCGCGCTCCTTTCCCGCCTCGCGCCATTCCTGGGCCTGGCGATCAAGTCGGCGTCGCTCGGCCGCATCGCCCGCACATTGGTCGAGACCTATCTCGGCCGCGACGCGGGCAGGCGGGTGCTGAGCGGCCGCATCGCGCGCGGCGTCGCCGACCGGATCGAGACGGCGTTGTGGTTCTCCGATTTGCGCAATTTCACCCGCATCTCGGACGCTTCGCCGCCCGAATTGGTGATCCCGCTGCTCAATGATTACGCCGATGCGATCGTCTCGGCCATTCACGACAATGGCGGCGACGTCCTGAAGCTGATCGGCGACGGCGTGCTGGCGATTTTCCCGGCGCAAGAGCGCCATGACGCCTGCGCCGCCGCCTTGCGCGCGGCGCGGCAGGCGCAAGACGCGACAAGGGCGCTGAGCGCGGCGCGCGGCAAGCAGGGATTGCCGGCGACCGACATGTATCTCGGCCTGCATTTCGGCGAAGTCTATTACGGCAATATCGGCAGCCGCGAGCGGCTCGATTTCACCGTGATCGGGCCGGCCGTCAACGAGGTCAACCGGATCGCGGCGATGTGCCGGTCCGTCGAGCAACCTGTTCTCGTATCGGCCGCGTTTGCGGCGTCGGCGGCGCTCGAGCCCAGTCCGTTCGTCTCGGTTGGGCGCTACGCTTTGCGCGGGGTGCTGAAGCCGCAGGAACTGTTCACGCTGGACGAGCGGCGATAGCCGCCTCGCGCAAGCCCTGGCCGATGGCGCCGCGTCGAGGGGCGCGCCGCCCAATTTCGACAGCAGGGACAAACGACGTACCTTCCCGCCGGATCGAGCGGGCGTGTCAATGCGTGAAGCGGTCGGGCGGCGAGCGCCAATCCCGCGGCGGCGCGTCTTCCGGCGTGGACGAAGGCGGCGAGGGGTTCGGACGGAAGGCGGCCGGGGCCGTCGAGCGCGCGACCAGTGCGCCAGCGCCTCGGCCGCCCCAAGCCCGCAAACGTTCCCGTACAGAGCGCCGGAAGGCGCGCCATTCGCGCTTCACGGCTTCTTTGTACGGGCTGATCAGCCGATCGGCGAAATGGTGGAACGCCAGCACCTTTTCATAGGTCCAGGCGAACCAGCGCAGCGTCAACAGCCTTTCGCGGGTGAGGTCGAAGATGACGGCGAGAAGGGCGACGCCGAACGTCTCCAAGAGGATCAGACTGACGAGACCGGACAGGAAATGGCCGGTCGCCATCAGCCAGAGCAGCACGCCCTTGAGCGGCTCCACGATCAAAAAGGGAACGCCGTAAATGATGACGACGAGGGCGATCGGCAGCCGGTCGATCGCCGCGACGATGCGCGCCCTCAGCGCGAGCCAAGGCACGAGCCCGAGAAGCCATCGCCCCGCGGCGATGAAGGCGTCCCAGACCCAGGCCACAGCCAAAAACAGCGCCGCCACCGCCACCATGGCGGGCCGCGGGCGCTTCCGCTCTTCCGTCATCTTTCCCCTGCGACTTTCGCGAGAGGGGTCATAAAGCATTGCGACCACGCTGCCAATTGGGGCGCTCGCGCGGCGCCGTCGCCGCTCCGCCGGGAAACCGAGGCCGCGCGCTTGCAAGGCGATATCAACAAGCCGATCAAGCGGCTGTTCCGCCAGTTCGCTGGCGCACAACCTTAACCAAAGCGTCATCGTCCCGACATTGCCCAAGGATAACCCAGACTCGGCCTTATTGACGTGAAGAGGGGTTCGGGATGTCTCTGGCGCATTTCTTCAAACGTTCGACTGCATTGCTCGGGACGCTCGCGCTCCTGTCGAACGCCGCCGCGGCGCTCGCGCAAGAAGACTGGCCGCGAGACGACGGTCGGCATCATGAACAGGGATGGGAGGACGGCGATGATCATGAAGGGCCCTCGCTCAGAGAGAAGATCGAGCTTCTGCGCCGCAAGGTGAAATACGTGTTCGTCATCTTCCACGAGAACGAATCGTTCGACCACTTCTTCGGCTCCTATCCCGGCGCCAACGGCCTGTTCAGCGCGCCGCGCGGCGCAAAGCCGGCCAACGCGACGCCGAGTTTCGAGCAGAAATACCTCGACACGTCGCTCAACCCCGTGACGATCTCGCCGTTCTTGATCCCCCAGGCGGTCAAGACGGCTGGCGGGCAGATCGCGCCGATCTATCCGGCCGACGAGATTTCGGTCGACCACAGCCACCAGGGCATGGCGAACAGCCTGCATATCGATCCGACGACAGGCGAGGCGGCGAACGACCGCTACGCCATGGACCAAGAGGGTCTGACGACCGACGCAAGCAGCAATATCGTCACCAAAGCGGGCGCGGCGCCGACCGCGATCACCCTTGCGCAAAAGCAGAAAGCCGAAATCGATGTCAGCCATATCGATTGCGACACGATCCCCTTCATGTGGCGTTGGGCGAAGAATTTCGTGTTGTTCGACAATTTCCGGCAGACGATCGTCGGCCCTTCGACGCCGAATGCGATCGCGCTGATCGCCGGCCAGTCCGGTCAGACGCAATGGGCGCTCCATAACAACGAAGCGCCGACGGTAAGCTACGCCAACCCGGCCTTCCCGAATCCGCTCGGCGCCAGCTACGCCTCGAGCGCGCCGCCGGCCCCTGGCGACGCCAACGCCTTCGTGCCGATCGTCAGCGATCCGGGCCCGTTCCCGGGCTCGAATCTCGACGCCAGCGCGGTGCGGCCGCCATGGAACGTCAATGACGAGAATCCGGCCAATCCGGCCCTGAACCTGACTTTCGCCAGCCAGCCGCTCTCGTTCATGGGCAAGAACATCTATTCCGTCATCGCGACGGACCCCAATCCGAGCGCGGATCTGTTGGACGTCCAGCAAGACATCAAAACCATCGCCTCCGACGATCCGGCGGTCAATTGGGGCTGGTATCAGCAAGGCTTCAACGCCAATGACGCGGCTGATCCTTACCAGTCGCCCAATTCGGGCGTGAACAGCGGCTACGTGCTGCATCACAACGGCCCGCAATATTTCGGCTATCTCGCCGACAATCCGCAAGTGCTGCACAACAACCTGCACGGCGTAAAGGACTTCCTCGACGCCGTCGACGGCCGCATGCTGCCGGCCAATGGCGGCGTGTTCTATCTGCGCGGCGGCTACGACAACAATGACGGGCTCACGCCGGTCGATCCGACGCCCGCCATTCAGCACGCCTTTATGGGCAACGACGATCATCCGGCCTATTCGGATCAGCAGATCTCGGAGGCCTTCGCCGCCAAGGCGATCAACGCCATCGCCAACAGTCCGTACTGGTCGCAAAGCGCGATCATCATCACCTATGACGAGACCGACGGGTTCTACGATCACGTCTCGCCCGAGCGGCGCAGCACGTTCGTCGACGGCTCTCAGCTTGCGGCCGGTCCGCGCATTCCGACCATCCTGATCTCGCCTTACGCGAAGTCCGGCAAGATTTCGCATCGCTATAGCGAGCACGGCTCGGTGATCAAATTCGTCAACGAACTGTTCGGCCTTGTGCCGCTCGCCTCGCTGCCTGACGAGGCGTGGGGGCGCCAAATGGGCCTGGCGAGGCTCGGCCAGCCGAATCTCGGCCCTTCGGATGATCCGGACAATGATGTCGGCGACCTCACCGAAGCGTTCGACTACGACATCTTGCGGGGAGAAGAAGCGCCGATCCCGGCGACGCGCGCGACGTTCCCGGACAACGTGGTGAAGACGCTGCCTCACCTGGCGACGCCGAACTATTCGCCCAACGGCTACACCAATGGCGCATGCGCGGCGATCGGCATTCTGCCGACCGACTTTCCGTCGAAGGAGGCCTACCAAAAGGGCGAGCCGATCGATCCGTATCCGGGCGACGTCAATCCGCGTCCGACGCAATCGCCCGGCGTCCCCACGTCGGGGACCTGGACGCCCTGATCTCGGCTCGGCTTTCAGACGCTTGCGACGGGATGGAGGCCTCGACCTCCATCCCCTTTTGTTTTTCGGTTCGATTGAGCTTGTCGATGCTTCGCGTAATCCTGGGCTTCTTGACTGTCGGTTTGGCCGCGCTCGCGAACGCCACGCAGGCGCAAACTTTGGAGGCGATCCGCGCCGCGCATCGGATGGAATGCGGCGTCGTCCTCGGCGCCGACGATTGGAATGGGGAGGACGTCCATGGCGATCTGTCGGCCCTAGGCGCTGAGATTTGCCGCGCGGTCGCCGTCGCCGTTCTCGGCGACGCGGGCGGCCTGACGATCCATGCCTTTCCAGCCGAACTGGAAGCGCTGAACGCGCTGAAAGCGGGCGCGATTCAGCTCGTGGTCGGAATCTCGCCCTCGGCGACGACGGCGACGCAGTTCGGCGTCGGCTTCGGACCGCCCGTCTTTTACGACTCGCAGCGCCTTCTGGTCTCCAAGCAGAGCGGCATAAAGGATGTCGCGGGCTTGCGCGACAAGCTCATATGCGCGCTCGACATGAGCCCGCCAGAGCGCGTTTTGCGCGACGAAATGACGGCGCGGGGCATCCCTTATGGGTTGATGGCTCATTCGGAACAGGGCGAGATGGACGCGGCCATCGCCGTTCGCCGATGCGACGCCGGCGCGGGCATGGAGTCCCGGCTCGCGCAGTCGCGAGCGAATTTTCACGCCTGGACCAACGATTTCGACTTTCTGCCGGAGCGGTTCGGGCTTGATCCGCTTGTCCCGGCTTATCGCTATGGCGATCAGAAATGGGGGCTGACCGTCGATTGGACGATCAACGCGCTGATCGAAGCCGAAGCGCTGGGCGTCACCCAGGGCAATGTGGCGGCGGCGTCGGAACGGCGCGACATGCGGGCTGAGCTTTTGCTCGGCCACGATTTCGCGACTGCGCAAGCCTTGGGGCTGGCGCATGATTGGGCGGGGAAGGCGATCGCCGCGACAGGCAATTATGGCGAGATCTTTCAACGTACGACCGGAGGGCCGTACCATCTCGATCGCGGGCTCAATGCGCTTTGGACGCAGGGCGGGCTTATCCGGCCGCTGCCGATGAAGTGAAGCGCGAACGAAGGCTCCTGCCTTCGTCCGCGGTTTCGTCGGCGCTGGAGACGACGCAACTCGGCGGCCTCACGGGCCTGACGTCGCTCTCGATGGGCCTGGGCAAGCCGAGCGCATCCCCTCTCGCGAAGGGGGAGGGCCAGGACTGACGGCGCGCGGTAGACAATACGGGTCCGCCAATTCCATGCGTTCGCGCCGTCACTCGCGACCCCTCTCCCTGCGGGCGAAGGCAGGCTCCGCATCCATTCGCCATCCGGCGATCCATTCCGCCCTCAGCCGGTCGCCGGCGCCGCGAAAGAAGTCGTCGACCGGCGCGCTTTTGCGCACCCGCTCCGTGCGGAAACTGCGCAAAGCCTGACGCAGCTCGCACCAGGCGACGATATTGGCATGCTCGGAATAATAGATCAGCGCCAGCGGCCAGATCGTCCGCCGCGTCTCGCGGCCGCGCTCGTCACGATAATCGATCGAGAGCTTCTGCTCGTCGCGAATGGCGCGGCGGACCGCGCCAAGGTCGAGGTCCGGCGGCGGCGCGGCGCTCGTACCCCAGGCGTGGAGCGATCTGACGTCGAAGGCCCGGCGCAGCGGCGCCGGGATCGCGGCGGCGATTTTCTGGTTGACCCGCTTGGCCGCCTTCCTCAGTTCGATGTCGCCGGTCCGATCGAGCAGCGCCAAAGCCAAGACGACGGCCTCCGTCTCTTCGATCGAGAACATGAGCGGCGGCAGCTCGAAGCCGGGTCTCAGAATATAGCCGACGCCGCGGTCGCCGGCGATCGGCACGCGCATCGCCTGTAGCGCGGCGACGTCGCGATAGATCGAGCGCGGCGCGACTTCGAGCTTCTCGGCGATCGCGGCCGCGGTGACCGGCCGCTTGGCCAGCCGCAAGATTTGGATGATCTCGAATAGACGCGACGCCTTGCGCATGATCCTCCCGGGCCGCCTCGTCCTCGTTGCAACTGACAGGAGGCTGTCAGTTGGCTTCGTGTACAGCCCCCGCCGTCGGTTTGAAAGGCGGACGGCGAAGCAATGTCCTATACGGCAAATCTCTGGCTCTTCCTCCTGCTCTTGTTCGGCGTGATTGTCGTGCCGGGCATGGACATGATGTTCGTTCTCGCCAACGCCTTGACCGGCGGGCGGCGGGCCGGCCTGGCGGCGACCGGCGGCGTCATGCTGGGCGGCGCGGCGCATACCCTGTTCGGCGCGACCGGAATCGGCGCCTTGCTGAAATGGGCGCCGCAGCTTTATGGCGTGATGCTCTTCGCCGGCGCCGCCTATATGGCCTGGATCGGCGTCGCATTGGCGCGTAGCTCGATCGTCGTCGGCAAGGTCGCCGGCGCGGCCAGCCGATCCTCGTGGACGGCCTTCCGACAGGGGGCGGCGACCTGCCTGCTCAACCCGAAAGCCTATCTCTTCGTCCTCTCCACGTACCCGCAATTCTTGAAGCCGCAATATGGCGCGGTCTGGCTGCAGGCGCTGGTGATGGGCGCGATGACGTTGCTGATGCAGTTCGCGATCTATGGCGGCTTGGCGCTCGCCGCCGGGCGCAGCCGCGATCTTCTTGTCCTCAATCCGCGGGCGACCATCGTCGTCGGCCGGGCCGCGGGGGCTCTGCTCGTCGCGATCGCGGCCTTTACGGCCTGGCATGGCTGGGCGGGCCGGCCACCATAGGCGGATCGCGCCGCCGTGCGAAATCGCCGGCGGCGTCAGCGTGATGACCGACGCGCGCGTGAAGGACTTTTTCGACGAAATGGCGAAAGCCGGCGTCGTCAAACCCGATCTCGATTACAAGACGGCCTATACGCTGCGTTTCGTCAACAAGGGCGTCGGCCTCGTTCTGCGGCCGAAATAGGCCGGCTCCTCACCGCAATTCTAGCTCGTCGAGCCGTAGGGCGAAGGCGGCGGGCGCGAAGGCCGGGACCAGTCGCTCCGACGCGGCGAAATCCTGCGTCTCGCGATAGCCCTCGGGCGAGGGCGAACGGAAGACGCGGGTCGTGAGCTTGACGGCGTCGATCACCCAAAGCTCGCGCACGCCGAAGCCGGCATAGAGCTTGGCCTTGCGGCCCATATCGTAACGCAGAGACGAATCGGCGATTTCCACCACCAGGAGAACGCCGGGCGCCGATAGGGCTTTCAAGCCGTCTGCGCGGCGATAGATCACGACGTCCGGCTCCATATAGGTGTCCTCGGACAGACGGAACGTCGTCTCGGGCGCCAAGGCGCATTCCACGGGCCTCGCCCGATACCAGCGATCGAGCAGGGCGACTTTGAGAACTTCGTGCTGGTTCCCTTTCGGCGACATCGGAACCAGCTCCCCATGGATCAATTCGACCCGCTCGTCCTCATCCATGAGGCCGTCCGCGACCATCGCCTCGACCTCGGCGACGGTGAAGCGGCGTTGCGGCGATTGTCTCCATGCGTGCGCCATCGATCGGTCCTCGAAGGTTCAAGCGCGCGGCGATGGTGAGAAGCGTATCACAGGACCGACCTGGCGGCGAGGCGTTACGCCAATTCGAGCTCGTCGAGCCGCAGGGCGAAGGCGACGGGCGCGACGGCCGGGACCAGTCGCTCCGACGCGGCGAAATCCTGCGTCTCGCGATAGCCCTCGGGCGAGGGCGAACGGAAGACGCGGGCCGTGAGCTTGACGGCGTCGATCACCCAAAGCTCGCGCACGCCGAAGCCGGCATAGAGCTTGGCCTTGCGGCCGACATCGTAGCTGAAGGACGTATCGGCGATTTCGACGACGAGCAGCGCGGTGTCGCCGGCCAGCGCTTTCAGCCCCGCGGCGCGGGAATAGACGACGACGTCCGGCTCCAGATAAGTGTCCTCGGACAGACGAAAGGTCGTTTCCGGCGCCAGATCGACATCGTCCGGCGCCAGGCGATACCAGCGCCGAAGCATCGCGACTTTGACGACCTCGTGTCGATTTCCCTTGGGCGACATCGGAACCAGCTCTCCGCCGATGAGTTCGACCCGCTCGTCCTCCTCCATAATGCCGGCGGCGACCATCGCCTCGACTTCGGCCACGGTGAAACGGCGGCGCGGCAGCCCCTCGGCGGCGCGGGTGGTGCGAGGATGGAAGGCGTGGACGGTCATCAGCCTGCCCTTTGATTTCGATCCTATCATAGGCGTAGCCGGGCGGCGAGGCGGCGCTTTCGGCGAAAAGCATTTCGCTCGCATGTAGCCGCATTGCGGAAAGCAGCGCGAGTAACTATTGTCGCCGATGCGGCGCATCTTCGGGGGCGCGCCAGACAAGCTTGCTTTCTTCGTTTTTCTATTCGCGCGTCCCGGACCTGACGGAGGGGACGGTCGGCGTTGTAGCGTTTCTTGAGAGCCCGCGGCCTTGAACCAGCGTCGATGACCCGCGGCGCGCGGGCGCGCGGAAAAATGGACGCTGATTGAACCTCCAAGTCGCAAGCGGCGACCAACCGGCGGGCGCCGATGACCGGCGCCGTTCGAAGGAGAACAGCAATGCGCAAATCTCTTGATCACGCCCGATCCGTCCTGTCGCCGAAAGCAGGAATCCTCGCCGCAGCCGCTGTCGCGGCGGCGCTCGCGACCCATTCGGCGGCCGCTCAGGTCAATCATAACAGCAATCCCGGCGTTTCATCCGTCTGCCAATCGGAATCGCAATACAAGGCGGACCAGATCAAGGCGAAAATCGCCGGGCTTGAGGAGAAGAAGAAGCGCCTCGAAGCGAAGATCGAAGAAGCCCAGGCGGAAAAGCAGAGCCTCGGCAAGACCGCGCATCCGGCCGGGAGCCTGGAGGCGCAGATCGGCCGGAACCGGCAGGGTCATCTCGACGTGGAGATCGCGAAATACAAGGCTCAAGTCTACCAGATCACGACCGAGATCGACGCGGCCAGTACGGAGCTGGCGTCTATCAATCAATGCTCCGGGTGACGCGCAGCCGGCATCGCGCGCGGCGGTTGAACCTTTCGACCCGCCGTCGCGACCAACGGTCTGGGAGCCGACGACCGGCTCCGATTTTCAGGAGGAGTTCATGCGCAAGTCAATCGCAACAGCCTCGGCGCCGGCCGCCTTGCGGTCTCATCGCCTCATGATCGCGCTCGCGGCCGCTATTCTGGCCGCGTCCATTCCGCCCGCGGCGGCCCAGGTCAATCACAACAGCAACGATACCGGCGGTTCGTCCTCGCACGCGAACGATTGCCCGCCGGGGAAGAAGCGCGCTTTGGAGCACCAGCTCGAAAGCATGGAGCGCACGCGCGACCGCATCGCTCGCCAGCACGGCGACACCGGTTCGATCGATCGCGCGATGGACAGGGCCCAGAAAGAATTGGCGGCCTGCCATTAGACCTGGGCGTGCGGGCTGGTCGTCCAATTTGACGCTGGTCGAACTTGGAAGCGCCCGTCAGCGGCTGCGAAGCCCTGATAGGCCTCGAGGGGAGTTCATGCGCAATTCGCGAACAGAACGAACGCCCCGCGTACGGCGTCGCTATCTTGCCGCCTGATCATCGCGGCCGCGGCCTCTCTTTTGGCCGCGGTCGCCGTCCAGCCCGCGCCCGCGCAAGTGAACCATAATGACAACAATCCGATCGTGACGCCGCAGGCGAAAGCGCCGTGCCCGCCATCGCGAAATGGGTCGTCAGAAATCCGGGAAGCTACGGAAACGCTTGGACGTTTGAGCCGCCAATGAGGTCGGCTGACTAGCGCACGGCCTACGCCGTCCTCTTCCGCGATTTTGCGAACGTATCGAACGCCACCGCCAGCACGATGATCACGCCGATGATGATCTGCTGGATGTAAGACGACACATCCATGAGTACGAGGCCGTTGAGCAGCACGCCGATCAGCACCGTGCCGATCACGGTGCCGAATATCGTGCCGACGCCGCCGAACAGGCTAGTGCCGCCGATCACCACCGAGGCGATGACGGTCAGCTCGTAGCCGATGCCGGCGACGGCTTCCGAGGAGTTCAACCGCGCGGAGAGTACGAAAGCGCCGAGCCCAGCGAAGAAGCCCATGATCACATAGACGCTGGAGATCACGCGCCGCACATTAAGGCCTGAGAGCCGCGCCGCCTCGGGATTGCCGCCGACGGCATAGACCTGGCGGCCATAGCGGGTATAGCGCAGCACGATATGGGCGAGGACGGCGAAGGCGACGAAAATGATCACCGGCACCGGCACGGGCCCGATCTTGCCCTGGCCCCACCAGACATAGGCGGGATCGAAGCCGCTGATCGGGCCGCCGCCGGCGAAGAGCAGGGCGGCGCCGCGAAAGACCGACATGCCGCCGAGCGTCACGACGAAAGGCGGCACCTTGAACCTGGTGATCGCCTGGCCCTGCAGCCAGCCGCCGGCGATTCCGACGGCGACGGCGGCGAGCGCGGCGAGCGGCCAGCCATAGCCGAGCGCCTCCTGGCCGGCGCCGACATTGAAGCGGTTGGAAATGCCGCCCTTGTCCACCGCCGCCGCGACGAGGCCGGCGAAAGCGAGCAGCGAGCCGATCGAAAGGTCGATGCCGGCGGTCAGGATGACGAAGGTCATGCCGACGGCGAGCAAGCCATAGACCGAGACTTGGCGCATCACGTTGAAGAGATTGAGCGGGCTCAAGAAACGCGGCTCGCCGACGGCGAACGCGGCCATCAGCACGACGAGAAAGAGGAGCGGCGCGAAACGGGCGACGATCCCGATCGGATCGGCCTTGACCGGCGCGGCGGCTTCGATGGTCTTTGCTTCGCTCATCGCTTCGTCTCCGCTGACCTAAGCGCGCCTCGCCCCTGCAGGCCCCCTCCCGTACCCTCCCCCGCGCTTTCGCGCGGGAGAGGGGGCTTCGACGCCGCACCCAACGCCAGCGCGTGGCAGGGCCGGAAAAGCCGAGGCGCGGCGCTTGGGGCTCCCTCTCCCGCGAAGCGGGGAGGGTACGGGAGGGGGCCCGCGCGGGCGTCGATCATTTTCATGAATCTGTCTAAGCCGCCTTCTTGCCGCCGAGCGTCATCATCGTCATCAGCCGCTCCTCGGTCGCGTCCTTGCGGGCGATCTCGCCGGTGACGCGGCCTTCCCGCATGGTGACGATGCGATCGCTGATCGCCAGCACTTCGGGCAGTTCGGACGAGATGGCGACGACCGCGATGCCGCTGCGCGCCATTTCATAGAGCAGATTATGCACCTCGACCTTGGCGCCGATATCGATGCCGCGCGTCGGCTCGTCGACGATCAGCACGCGCGGTCGGAGCGCCAGCCAGCGGGCGAGCACGACCTTCTGCTGATTGCCGCCGGAAAGATTGGCGACGACTTGGTCCTGGCTCGCCATGCGGATATTGAGGCTCTTGCGGTATTCTTCCACCATGCGCCGCTCGGCGGCCTCGTCGATGAAGACCTTGCCGGTCAAGATCCGGTCATGCGCGGCCATGCTCAGATTGGGGCGGACGCCGAGCGACAGGAACAAGGCTTGCTGCTTGCGGTCCTCGGGCACGAGACCGATCCCGTGGCGGATCGCGTCTTGCGGCGAGCGGATGTCGACCGGCTTGCCGTCGACGAGGATGCGGCCGGAATCGAACGGATCGGCGCCGAAAATGGCGCGCGCCATTTCAGTGCGGCCGGCGCCGACCAAGCCGGCCAAGCCGAGAATCTCGCCGCGGCGCGCCTCCAGCGAGACATTGTCGAGCACCGTCGCGTTCTGGTCCTGCGCCTTGCCGCGGCGCGACAGGCCTTCGACGCGCAGCGCCGCCTCGCCGGCCTTGGCCTCTTCGCGATGGGCGAAGAGCGCGTCGACCTGGCGGCCGACCATCAGGCGGATAATCCCATCGATCGTCGTCTCTGCGACCCTCCCGGCGCCGACGAAGCGGCCGTCGCGCAGCACCGTGTAGCGGTCGCAAATTTCCATCACTTCTTCGAGCCGATGCGTGACGAAGATGATGCTGAGGCCTTGCGCCTTGAGGTCCCGGACGATGCGGAACAGCTTTTCGACTTCCGCCGCCGACAAGGCCGAGGTCGGCTCGTCCATCACGATCAGCCGCGATTGCATCGACAGGGCGCGGGCGATCTCCACCATCTGCTGTTCGGCGACGGAAAGATCGCGCACGACCGCGAAGGGCTTGAGCCCCAAGCCGAGCCGGTCGGTGATCGCCCGCGTATCGGCGGCCATCTTGCGCCAATTGACGAACGGGCCGGCGCCGGGCTCGCGGCCGATAAAGACATTCTCGGCGACGCTCATATTCGGGGCGAGGGTGAATTCCTGATAGATCGTCGCGACGCCGAGCCGCTGCGCATCATGGGGCGAGGTCATGGTCACGGGCGCGCCGGCCAGGACGATTTCGCCTTCGTCCGGCTGCTGGGCGCCGGAGAGAATTTTCAGCAAGGTCGACTTGCCGGCGCCGTTCTCGCCGAGCAAAGCATGGATTTCGCCGGGCGCGACCTCGAAGGTCACATCGTCTAGGGCCTGCACGCCGGGAAAGCGCTTGCTGATCCCGGACATGCGGAGCAGGGGCTCGGTCATGGGGCGGCGTTCGGCGTTCGGAATGGAATGGGCGGTCGGCAGTCGGCGTCCCTCGACCGCCGACTGCCGTCTCTTTACTTCACCTCGCCGAGGCGCTCGGCCTTGTCGAGATTATCCTTGGTGACGGCGATCGGCGTCAGCAGCGTCACTTGCTCGGCCGGCTTCTTGCCGTCGCGCAGGAACGCCACCAATGTGTCGACGGCGCCGCGGCTCTGGCCGCCGGGCATCTGCTCGATCGTCGCGGTCATGTTGCCGGCCTTGATCTGGCCGAGCGCCTCGGGCAGCGCGTCGAAGCCGATCAGCTTGACCTTGCCGATCAGGTTGCGCGCCTTCAGCGCTTCGAGCGCGCCGAGCGCCATGTCGTCATTGGCGCAGACGATGACGTCCGGCGGCGATTTCATGGCGTCCAGCGCCGATTCGGTCATCGTGAGGCCCTTGGCGCGGTCGAAGCCTGCCGTGTCCTCGAAGACGAATTTGTATTTGTCGGCCGCCTTGTCGAGCACGTTGTGCAGGCCCTTGTTGCGGTCGATGGCCGGGCTTGCGCCCGACTGGCCCTGCAGGTTCATGACCTTCGCGCCGTTCGGGAAGAGCTGCTCGACCAGTTCGCCCTGCGCCTCGCCGCCCTTGACGTTGTCGGCGCCGACATGGGCGAGAATGCCCGGCACTTTGGCGACGCGGCGGTCGATCGTGACGACCGGAATCTTCGCGTCGACCGCCTCCTGCAAAGCCGGCGCGAGCGCGTCGACCTCGTTCGGGCTGATGACGATGCCGTCGACGCCCTTGGTGATCGCCGCCTCGATATCGGCAGTCTGTTTGGGCGAGGAGCGCTGGCCGTCGCTCTCGATCACGGTGATATCGCCGAGCTTCTGCGCCTCGCCCTTGATCTGGTTCATCATGTGGACGAAGAACGGGAAGGCCATGTCCGGCACCGAGGCCAGGATGGTCAGGTGCTTGCCGGCGGCCTGAACGGGCGCGGCGGCCAGCGCGAGGCTTGTGACGCCAGCGAGCAGAGCTGCTCTGGCGAGATTTCGCAGCTTCATCTTCTCCTCCCTTGCGCTCGCCTCAAGGCGTTCACGACCCTGACGCAGCGAGCGGACTGACGCCGCCCTTCAAGATGGGGCGACGTAAATTTATCCGACCCTGCGGAAGAGCGAGTCAAGTAGGATGTTAGAATGTCAGGCGTGACGGTCACGCGCTGATCCTTGTGCGACGTCTCGCGCGCTTTCTGTTCGAGTTGCAGAAAGCGAAAGCCGTGGGCTCCGAATTCTCGTCGGGACGAGCGGAATAGTAAGGTTAAAAACCGCTCGTCGTTGCGCCGCCAAGTCGAGCGGCGGAGGGTGGCGCTCGGTTCAGATGCGAGGCCGCCCCATGGATTACGCCACCCAACTCGTCCAGCCTTTTAGCGGCGACGCCGCCGAGCGCCAGAGGCGGGTCGAGCGACGCCTCGCCGCGTCCGCCGTTCTGGCCGAGCCGTTCCGCCGGCTGGGCTATGATTGTTCGGAAGCATGGGCCTGGGAAAATTATCGCGGCGCCGTTCTGGCGCTCGCCCAGGCGCGGCGCGCAAGTCGCCCCCGCCAAGGCGACGCGGTCCGCATGCTCGAGATCGGCGGCGGCCGCGGCCCGCTGCTCCGTCCCGCCGAGGCGGCTGCGGCGGGGATCGCGGTCACCATCAACGATATCGACGCGCGCGAACTGAGCCTCGGGCCGAAAGAGTTCGACAAGGCCGAGTTCGACATCGCCGGCGAGCCGCCGCCGGCTTTGCTCGGGCGCTTCGACGTGATCGTCTCGCGCATGGTGATGGAGCATGTCGCCGACGCGCGCAAAGCCTGGGCCAATATGGCCGCGCTGCTCGCGCCTGGCGGCGTCGCGCTGGCCTTCCATCCGACGCTTTACGCGCCGCCCTTCGTGATCAACCGGATTTTTCCCGAAAGGCTGACCGCGGCGATCTTGCGCTTCTTTTTTCCGAACCGCCATGACGGCGATTATCCGAAATTTCCGGCGCGCTACGATTTATGCGTCTCGAACCCTGCGAAAGTCGAGCCGGTCCTCAAGGCGTGCGGATTTTCCGAGGTCCTGATTGCGCCGATTTGGGGCCATGGCTATTTTCGCCACATTCCGCTTTTGCGCGAGCTCGACGCCATGCTGCAGCGCCTCGCCGAAGCGCGCGATTGGCGCTGGCTGTCGACCTACGCCTTCACGCTGGCGCGGCGGTAGAACCCCTTCTTTCAAGGGAGAGGGACAGGGAGAGCAGTACGTCACTATAAATGAGACTGTAAAGGCGTTCGTATTTCGTCTTAGCGCCTATTCTGACGCGTCGTACCCCTCACCCCGACCGCTCTCCCTCCTGGAGGCGGGAGAGGCGTCGCGTCGCCGCCAAAAGTCCGTAGAACGCGCCGAACAGCAGGAACAGATGGCGCCAATGGTCGGTGTCGATCTGAAAGCCTTGCAAAATTTGCAAGAAGAGGCAGGACCAGACGGCGATCGTCTCGGTCTGGTAGGGCGTGCGACGAAACACCAGGCGCCAGCCGAAATAGATTGTGACCGCGGCCAGCGTGAAGAAGGCGAGGCCGCCGATCCAGCCATAGGAGGCGAAGCCGTTGATATAGACGTTGTGCGGATCGACGCCCTCGAAATGATTGCGGAATTGCAGCGGGCCGAAGCCGAAGGGCCGATCGAGCAGCATCGGGATCGATCGCAACTGATCGCCGAATCGGCCGGTCTGGCCGACATCGTAATCCTGGCTGAGCGAGAAACGGATCACGAAGACGTCGCGCACCGCGGGAATGGAGAGCGCGATCGTCAACAGCACGGCGACGACGGCGGCGCCGAGCGCCGTGAAAAAGACGATCCGCCGCCGCAAGGCCGCCGAGCGGGTCGTGAAATAGGTGAGGCCGATCATCATCGCCGTCGACGCCAACCAGACGCCCCAGGCGCCCCGCGAGAAGCTCAGGAACAACGCGAGCAGCATGATGTGCAGCGGCAGATGGGTGCGAAAGAAGCCTTTGCTTCGTCGCAGAAGAACGGCTTGCGACAGCCAGATCAGCGGCGGCGACAGGAACGGGCCGAGCACGTTCGGATCCTTGAAGGTGCCGGAAGCGCGGCCGTAGAGGGTGAAATGCTGGCTCAATCCGCCGATATCGAAATAGCCGAGGATGGCGGCGAGGCTGGCGAGGACGCCGGCGGCGACATAGCCCGAGCGGATGACCGCGAGCCGCTCGAGCGGCGCTTTTGCGACGAGGCCGGCGAAGAAAATCGCGGTGACCGAAATGTAGAGCGAGATCGCCGAGAACATGTAGCTCTCGCGCTGATCGACATAGGGAACGAGCGACAGCGCGCCGCCGACATTGAACAAAGCCAGGCCGACGATCAGCGGCGCCATGGCGCGATCGAAGAGAAGATCGCGCCAGCCGAAGGCCAGCAAGGCCGGGATGAACATGATTTCGTACGGCGACGGTTCGATGCTGGCGAGGGCGCCGCTGGCGACGAACAGCCAGAGCAGAGCGCGCTTGAGCTTGGCGAGCGACAGGCTGGACGAAGCTCTCCCCGCAGCCTCGCCTGCGGCGCTCGAGGCAGGGCGTTGCTTGCTCACATCGGCGGCGGTCATTGCGGACAGTTCGACAGACGGCGTCCTGTCATTCCCGCGAAAGCGGGAACCCTGACTGAGCCAACCCCGAAGCGCCGTGGTTCTCTGGATTCCCGCTGTCGCGGGAATGACACGAAGGTACGATCGAAACGAGTCATCCGCTAATACGCGTTCTTCGTCTTGATCAGCGAATAGGGCGTGAGCGCGAGAATGTAGAGGTCGAGCAGGATCGACCAGTTCTCGATATAGTAGAGATCGTGCTCGACGCGCTGCTGGATTTTCTCCGGCGTGTCGGTCTCGCCGCGCCAGCCATTGATCTGGGCCCAGCCGGTAATGCCCGGCTTGACGCGATGACGGGCGAAATAGCCGTCGACGACCTCGTCGTATTGGCGGTCCGCGGCCTTGGCGTAGACGGCGTGCGGCCGCGGTCCGACCAGCGAGAGATCGCCCTTGAACACGACGTTGAAGAGTTGCGGCAATTCGTCGAGCGAAGTCTTGCGGATGAAGCGGCCGACGCGGGTCACGCGCCGATCGTCCTTGGTGACGAGCTTGGCCGCATTCGCATCCGTTTGATCGACGTACATCGATCGGAACTTGAAGACTTCGATCAGCTCGTTGTTGAAGCCGTATCGCTTCTGGCGGAAAAGGACCGGTCCCGGCGAATCGAGCTTGACCGCTATGGCCGTGGCGAGCAGCACCGGCGACAGCGCGATCAGGGCCAGCGTTCCGACGATCTTGTCGAAAGCCAGCTTGATGACCACGTCCCAATCGGCGATCGGCTTGTCGAGAATGTCGAGGACCGGCACCTGGCCGACATAAGAATAGGAGCGCGGCCGGAAGCGCAGCCGATTGGCGTGGGCGGCGAGTCGAATGTCGATCGGCAGAACCCAAAGCTTGCGCAGCATTTCGAGGATGCGCTGCTCGGCTGTGATCGGCAGGGCGAAGATGACGAGATCGATGCGCGTGTGGCGGGCGAACTCGACGAGGTCGTCGACATTGCCGAGCTTGGGGAAGCCCTCGACGGTTTCCGGCGCGCGGTCGTCGCCGCGATCGTCGAACACGCCGAGCATCTTGATTTCGGAATTCTTCGCCGCGGCGAGATCGCGCAGCAATTCGCGGCCGAATTCGCCGCCGCCGACGACCACCGTGCGCTTGTCGAGCCGTCCGGCGCGAACCAGGCTCAAAGTGACCCGCGACAGGATCGCTCGGCTGACCGCCAGCGTGACGAGGCCGAGCAGGAACCAGAAGGCGGTCCAAACGCGCGAGACGGCGCCGTCGAGCTTCAGGAAAAAGATCGCGGCGAAGACGATCAGAAAGACGAAAGACCAGCCGCCGGCGATCCGGAAGACTTGCCGGATCGGCTGGCGGAACGCCGTCGGGTGATAGGTCTGCAAGCCCTGGAACACGACGAGCGACAGAACCGCCACCGCCACAGCGATAATGAAATAGCTGGCGGAATAACCGACGCTCGGCGCCACATAGAAGCGATGAACCAGAACCGCCGTGGCGACGATGATGACGAATTCGACGGCCCGGACGAAACCGGCGAGGACGATCGGCGAGTAGGGCGGCTTGGCCGGCTCGGCGGCGAGCGCCTCGAGCAGCTTGGCTCGCGTCGCCGGAGCTTGGCCGGCGGGCGAGGGCTGCGGGGCCGAAGCGGCGCGCAACTCCTTTGTCGAAAAAGATCTCATGGCGCAGTCGGGGTCGTCGAAGGCGTCTTTTCGGCGGCTTGGCCGGCCGGCCGCGGCTGACGGCGCAGCAACGCCGCGCGGTAGCCGTCCATCACCGAATCGACCATGCTCTTGATCGAGAAATTGGCGGCGACGTACGTCGCGAGGTCGGCGCATTGCCGCTGGCGCTCGGCGTCGGCGAGGCTCAGCGCCGACAGAATGCGGCCGCACAGATTGGCGGCGTCGTCGCAAGGACCGAGCCGGTCGGCATAGGGACCGAAAATTTCCGGAATGCCGCCGACATTGGTGGCGACGATCGGCAGGCGCGCAGCCGCGGCTTCGAGGAGCACGTAAGGCAGCGATTCGGCGCGCGACGGCGCGACGAGCAGCCGGCCGAGCCGGAAGGCCTGGCGCGTCGGCATAGGCCCGACAAAGGAAATTTGCCGGGCGACCCCGAGCCGTTGCGCTTCGGCGGTCAAGACTTCCTTATCCGGGCCGGAGCCGACCAACACGGCGCGAAGCGGGCTGCCCAGGGCGGAGGCGCGCGCCACCGCCTCGAGCAGCGTGTCGATGCCTTTAGCGGCGCGCAATTCGCCGACATAGAGAAGATCGGCGGCGTCCGGCGCCGGCTCGATCGGCTCGAATTCGGCGGGGCCGACGCCATTTGCAACGACCCGTTTCAAGCCGCGCTCGCCGCCGACATAGCTCTGGTAGCGGCGGGCGATATAGGCGCTTTCGAAAAGGAACACGTCGGTCGCCAGGCTCAAGAGCTTCTCGATCGCCATGTAGAGGCGATGCTCCGCCGTCCCGGGCTGGTAGTTGAAGCTGCCGCCATGCGGCGTATAGGCCCGCGCCGGTCCGTTCGGGCCGGCGAAAAATGCCGGCGCGCGCGCGTAGAGTCCGCCTTTTGAGCCATGGCCATGGACGATGTCGGGCTTGAGACGGCGCGAGACCGCAATGAATTTCATCATCGCGCCGATATCGCTGATATGCGGGCTGCGCTTGATGGGGCAGCCATGCACGCCGAGACTCAAGCCCGCCTTGATGCGGGCGAGGGCGGGCGCGACATTATCGCCGCGAAACGCGCTGTCGTAGAAAAGGCCGACTTCGTGCCCGCGCTCGGCCTGCTCGGCGGCGAGATCGACGACATGACGGAACAAGCCGCCGAGCGGCGCGCGGAAGACATGGATAATGCGCAATTTGCGGCCGTCGAGACCGCGGACGGCTGTCATCGCCGCACTCCTGGATTTCTCCGAGGTCCGGCAATAGCGCGATAAGCTAAAAGAAACGTTCCCGAACGGTGATCGTATCGCCGGGTCTTACCGGGAAAGTCAGCGGCTCCCACGCGGTGATCAGCCGCCCATTGACCATCCGGGTCACGTCGGCGCCCGCCTGGTAGCCCCGGGGCGAGAAGCCGCCGGCGATCGCCACCGCGCTCTGGATCGTCAGGCCGCTGACGTAAGGATATTGGCCAGCGGTCTGAACCTCGCCGAGCACGAAAAACGGCCGGAAAGCCTCGACTTCGACCGAGACGCGCGGATCGCGGATATAGCCGTTGCGCAGCTTGGCGGCGATCTCCCCTTCGAGCTCCGCGGTGGTCAGCCCATAGGCTCTGACAAGGCCGATCAGCGGCATCGAGATGTTGCCGGCGGGATCGACCGAAAAGGAATTCGAGAGCGAATCCTGGCCGAAGACGATGACGCGCACGCGGTCGCCGCTGGCGAGCTGATAAGGCGCATTGAACTGGGCGCGGAAAAGCTGAGCGCCGTAAGGCGGCGCGCAGCCGGCGAGCGCGGCGGCGACGAGGAGGACGAGAGCGGAGCACAACCTTCGCATGAACTTGAAAACCGCGCCCGAATTCTGACGACCGCTCCTGTCTATCGAGCTATGGTTAACGAAAAGCCAATGAGCGGCGACAAGCCGCGCGACGCCTTCCTCCGCTTAACCCCCCGGCAACCTTAATCGCGGATAAACGCGCTGGCCTTCGCGCCGGCGGAGTGAAGAGATGAGTGTCGAATGGGCGGAAAACCAGGCTTCTGGCGGCGAGGCGATCGACTTGCCGAAATTGTGGCGCGCGGTCGCCCGCCGGAAGTGGTGGATCATCGTCCCGACCGCGCTCGCCTTCCTCGCTTCGCTTGCGGTCATCGTCCTGGTTCATCCGCGCTATACCGGCGTCGCCAAGGTTCTGTTGGAAAACCAAGAGAGCTATTTCACCAGGCCTGACAAAGCGGCCCTGGAGCAGACGCCCGCGCCTGATCCCGAGGCCGTGCAGAGCCAGGCCGAAGCGATCATGTCGACGGCGCTGGCGCGCAAGGCGATCGTCAAGCTCGACCTCGCCAATCGGCCCGAATTCAATCCGGCCGCGGCGCCGGGCCCGCTGCAGACTTTTCTATCGATGGTCGGCCTCTCCCGTCAGCCGCCGCCCGGACGTACGACCGAAGATCGCCTCGTCGACACGTTCCTTCAGCATCTGAACGCCTTTCCGGTCGCCAAGACGCGCGTGCTGCAGATCGAGTTCACCTCGCAAGACGCCGAATTCGCCGCCCGCGGCGCCAACGTGGTCGCTCAGCTCTTTCTCGATCAGAGGGAGGAGGCGAAAAAGGACGCGGCGAAGTCCGCCAGCGCCTGGCTCGCGGGCAAGATCACCGAATTGCGCGCCAAGGTCGCTGACGCCGACGCCAAGGTCGAGGCGTTTCGCGCCCAATCGGGCCTGCTGTCGACCGCCAACAATCTGACCGCGCCGAGCCAGCAGCTTTCGGACATCAACGCGCAACTCGCCGCGGCCCGCAGCGCGCAAGCGAGCGCGCAGGCCAAGGCGCAGATGCTGCGCAACCTCGCCAAGCAGGGACGACTCAGCGAAGATCCCGATCTCGCCCGCGACGAGACGCTGCGCCGGCTGACCGAACAGCGCGTCACGTTGAAAGCGCAGATCGCGCAAGAATCGCGCACCCTCTTGCCGGAACATCCGCGCATGAAGGCGCTCGCCGCGCAACTGGCGGAGCTCGATTCCGAGATTCGCCTCGCCGCCGAGAAGTCGGCGCGAGCCTTGGAGAACGAGGCGCGCCTCGCCGGCGAGCAGGTCGAGAGCTTGCAGGCGACGCTCGCCGCGCAGGCCAAAACGGTCGCCGCGGGCGATCAAGACAATGTGCAGTTGCGCGCGCTGCAGCTCGACGCCAACGCCGCCCGCGACCAGCTCGAATCCTATCTGCAGAAATACCGCGAGGCGATCGCTCGGGACGCGGACAACGCCGCGCCGGCCGACGCTCGCGTGATCGCGCCGGCCAACGAGCCGCGCTATCCGACCTTCCCGAAGAAAATTCCGACCTTGCTGCTCGGCACGTTGGCCGGCTTCCTGCTCTCGGCCGGAATCGTCGTCTCGAGCGCGCTGCTCGAAGAAGGGGAGGGCGCGCCTCTGCGGCGACCGTCGCCGCGCGTCCGGATCGAGCCGTCGATCGCGCGTCAGGCGCCGGCGGGGCGCAGGACAGCCGTTCGCCCGCCGCCGCTGCCAGCGGGGGACGCCGAGCGCGAGGCCGCCGAGCGCGACGCCGCGGCGGAGGAGCTTGCAGGCGGCGCGCTCGCCGGGCTCCGCGGCCTGATCGAGCATGTCGAAGGCCAGAATCGGCCGGGCGAGACGCGCTTTGCGCTGCTCGCCGGCGACGGCGTCGGCGCGAGCCGCAGGATGGCGCTGGATCTCGGCCGCGCCCTCGCCGCGAAAGGCCGCGCGGTGCTGGTCGATCTCGAGCCGGGACCGCAAATTTGGCTGAGGGACGCAATCGGCGGCGAGGGCCAAGACCTTGCCGGTCTCAGCGACGTCCTTTCGGGCGCCGCGACTTTCGATCAGGCGCTGCATCGCGACGCGTCCTCGCGGCTCGACATCGTCGCGGCGGGCGGCGATCGCGCGGCGCTCGCCGACGGCCTCGACGAGGCGCTCGTCGCCTTGGCGGAAAATTACGATTTCGTCGTCGCGCATGCCGCCGATTGGCGCGACCAGGCGGCGCGGATCGCGGCCGAACTGATCCGCGAGATGATCGTCATCGCCGGAGAGCGGCGGTTGCAGCGCCTTGTCGATGAAGCGCAGGCCGAGCTCGGCGCCTCCTGCGCCGTCGTCGGCTGCGTCGCGGCCGATCGGCGCGCGCGATTCGAACGGGCGGCGTGACTCCTGCGCCGCCAAGCGAGCAGGGCGGAGGCGCCGAGGCGTCGCAAGACAAGCTCCAAACTCGGCGGCCCGTCGCGGCGCTATGCTCGGTTGCGGCGCCCCGCTTCGCGGAGACGGATGTTTTTCCGCAAGCGTTGCGCCAGCGACCACGCCCAAGGCCGGCGCTTGATCCAGCGCTTCGCGCGGCGCGCGAGCGTAAAACCGATGCTGGCGAGGCGGCCCTTCGCCGTGAAGGCGAGCGCGGCGTCGAAGAGGGGCTCCCTGATTTCGCAGCAGACGTCCTTATAGCGCGCTTCGCCGACGCCGAGGTCGAACATCTGAAAACCGCGATCATGCAGATCGCGGACGATATCGAGGATCAACCATTCGCCCGGGCTCGACCGCGCGATCTCGACGTCTTGGTCGTACGAAGTGACGATCCCGCAATAGCGGCGGGCATGGGCCATGCCGCCGAACACTGCGACAATGCGCTCGCCGCAGCGAAGCACGCGCAGCTCGATCATCGCGCGCCCGGCGGCAAGGCCGTCGTGCGCCGCCGTTTCGAGAAACTGCACCGCGGCCCTGTCGCTAAAGTCATTGGCCACGCCCGCCGCCTTGGCGCGCGCCTCTTTCTGCGCAAAAAAGGCGGCGAGCGCTTCCCGCGCCGCCGCATCGTCGCGCGCGACCGACGACGAAACTGGCCCGAGCGTCTCCAAGCGGCGGATTTTCTTGCGCAGTTTTTTCTGCGCCGATTTCGAATAGTGCGCCGCGAACCAGTCGGCGAAATCGCCGCGGATCTGCGTCGCATGGGCGAAGCTCGGGCTCGGCTGCCCGCCCAGAGCGGCGAACGGATTGGCCGAGCCTCGCCAAGTCTGCGGCTGATTGGTGAAGAAGAACGCGTCGAGCCGCTCGGCCCGGGCGACGCGCCGCAACAGATCGGCGACCTCGGCGCGATCGACGGCGAGGCCGGCGCGGAACACGCCCATGTGAAAATTGGCGTGCTTGCCGCCGACGAATTCGGCGATGCGCAGCCCGGGCCGGGATCGAACCGCGAGCGGCAGAAGCGCGGTGGTTCGGCCGCGCTCGTCGCGTATGACGACGATCAACGGCTCCAGTTTTTGCGCGCGGCCGATCGTGCGCAGCCACAGTTCGACGAAGTCCAGGCTTTGGTAGGGCGTGGCCAGGCCGTCGGCGTAGATTTCCGCCCACGCGTCGCCGGCGTCGCGCGGATCGCGAAAGACGTCGAAGGCGGCGAAGGCGCGCGCCGCGCCGTCGCGCCGGCGCGCGGCGGCGAATCCCGTCGCGCTCGCGAGGTCATGCGCGTTGCTCAAGAGCCATTCCTTGCCGGCCGGACGCCGAACCCTCGCGCAAATTGGTCAACGCACCCTTACGGCCATAAAGCTCTTGGCAATCTCGCTCTGCTAGGCCGGCCGCATGGCGCTGAAAGACAGAATGATCCGCCTCGGCTTCGGCGCGTTCCGCGCCACCGGGCTGCATCGCCTCGCGAGCCCGATGACGCAAGGGCGCGGCGTGATTTTGATGCTGCATCACGTCCGCCCTTGGCGGCCGACGACGCCGCAATTCCAGCCGAACCGAGGACTGGAGATTACGCCGGATTTTCTCGAGGCGACGTTGAGCGCCGTCAACGGCGCCGGCTTCGAATTCGTGGCGATGGACGAAGCCTTGCGGCGTCTGGCCGAGGGCGGCCCGCCTTTCGCCGCGCTCACCTTTGACGACGGCTACCGCGATCTGCGCGACTTCGCTTTGCCGATCCTCGAGCGCTGGCGGGCGCCGTTCACGGCCTATGTCGCGACCGGCTTTGCATCGCGCACGGCGCGGCTCTGGTGGCTGGAGCTTGAAGAGGCGGTGCGCCGGCTCGATCGGATCGATATCGCCTGGGACGGCGCTTCGCTCGCGCTGCCGAGCGCGACCTTCGAGCAGAAGCAGGCCGCGTTCGATCGACTGTACTGGATTTTGCGGGCAGGGCCGGAGGAACGCCTGCTGCGCGTCGTCGGCGATCTCGCCGCGCGAGCTCAAGTCGACGGCGCCGCGATGGTCGAGGATTTGTGCCTGACCTGGGCCGAGATCGCCGAGCTTTCGCGCCATCCGCTGGCGACGATCGGCGCGCACACCATCAACCATCGCATGCTGGCCAAATGGCCGGACAATGTCGCACGCGACGAGATGGCGGCGTCGAAAGCGGAAATCGAAGCGAGGCTCGGCCTTGAAGTCCGCCATTTCGCCTATCCGGTCGGCGATCCGACCAGCGCCGGCCGACGCGAGTTCGCTCTGGCGCGCGAACTCGGCTTTTCAAGCGCGGTGACGACGCGGCCCGGCATGCTGTTCGAAGACCACCGCAGCCATGAGACTGCGCTCCCGCGCTTGTCCGTGAATGGCGCCTGGCAGGACGTCGGCTACCTCGAAGTGCTGTTGTCCGGCGCGCCGTTCGCGCTCTGGAACCGCGGCCGAAGGCTGAATGTGGCTTAAGATGAGTTCGCAATTAGCGACGTTAAGTAAGGGAGAAAAGCTGAAAGAGGCGCATAAGTTTTCCCCCGAAGGAATTCTTTTCGAATAAGCAAGCGCCTCGACCGGATGCGCCGAAATCCTCGATCTAATTGGACGATCGGGGATGTCGAAGCACTTTGCCGCGAACATGGCGTCACTTGCGAGCCCGCCCGCTCAGGCGGGTCGCATTATAAGATTGCGCATCGTGCGATTCCTGAAATCTTGACGATCCCTTTTAAGCGCCCGATCAAACCCGTATATATCCGCAAGCTCGTCGCATTTATCGATGCAGTGAGAGATGCCGATGTCTCGCCTTGAATACCCCGTCGTGGTTGAACCGCTGCCGGACGCGGAAGGCGGCGGGTTTGCGGCGATCGTTCCCGATCTTCCGGGCTGTATGAGCGATGGCGACACCCCAGAGGAGGCGCTCGCCAACGTGCGCGACGCTATTGCGACGTGGATTGAGGCGGCTCGGGACATGGGCCGGACGATTCCAAAGCCGTCGCGCCATTTGGAGCTTGCCGGATAACGAAGCTGTTCGACGACGTCTGGCATTCGGGCGCGATTTAGACGGTCAATGTAACGAATTTCGAAATGCCGATTCACGATGTGCGCGCAAAAACTCAAAGCTTCCTTCGTGATACTGTGGGCTTTGAATAGTACCTTAGTCTGCACACACGACGTAAACGGCGTTTGGCTCGAGATACCACGCTGTCCAGCTTGTGCTCGCCCCTCGCCCTACCGGTGATCGCTCTGCTTATCGCTTTTGCGATTCCCTACAGCGCCAGCCACGAGCGCAGTCCGGATCGCGGTTGTGGCCGGGCATGTACTCCCGCCCTAACCCCTTATCAGTCCCTTCGCTCCATCCACTTGATCAGCGGCATCAGCGGCAAGATCCAGGCGAGGCCGAGGACCACATAACTCACCGTCTGCACCAGCCCTGGTGCCTCCTGGATCGGCCGCGCCTGCGCGAGCGTCATGGCGAGAAGCGCGTAGAAGACGACGAAGGCCAGCATGGCTGCGCCGCCAAACAGTTTTCGCGCGCGAGAGTTCAAGAAAAGCTCCTAACCTGCGGCGAACCGGCCATTGTCCGGCCGCGCGGGCATGGGTTATGTCTCCGCCGCCCTTGCGTTTCAAGGCGAGTTTCGGAGAGGCCATGTCGCTCAGCCAGACCCTTGCGCCCGCCCGCGCGGCGCGCGCCGGCGCGGCCGCCGCGGACTACCGGACGGTTCGGTTATGGCTGTTTGCGGTCGCGGCGCTGATCCTCGCCATGGTTCTGGTCGGCGGCGCGACCAGGCTGACCGAATCCGGCCTGTCGATCACCGAATGGAAGCCGGTGACAGGCGTCCTCCCGCCGCTCAGCGCCGCCGACTGGCAGGCCGCCTTTTCCGCTTATAAGCAGATTCCGCAATATTCTCAGCTCTTTCCGGACATGACCTTGTCCGAATTCAAAACCATTTATTTTTGGGAATGGAGCCACCGGCTGCTGGCGCGGATCATTGGCGCCGCCTTCATCCTGCCGCTGCTCTGGTTCTGGGCGAGGGGGCGTCTGCGCGGGATCGGCTTGCAGATGCTGCTGCCGACCGGCTTGCTGGCGCTGGAGCCGATCGTCGGCTGGTGGATGGTCGCCTCGGGCCTCAGCGACCGCGTCGAGGTGTCGCAAGTCCGCCTCGCCGCCCATCTGCTGATCGCGACCGCGACTTACGGGGCGCTGCTGTGGATCGCGGTGGACTTAAGCGAGCGCCGGCGCGACGCCGCGAGTAAAGGGCTCAAATGGGCGAGCGGTCTCATCGCTCTCCTGGTCTTCTGTCAGATCGGCTTTGGCGCCTTGGTCGCGGGTCTGCGCGCCGGGCTCATCGACAACACTTGGCCGCTGATGGAGGGCCGGCTGATCCCCGCCGATCTCTGGCCGCAATCGCCATGGTGGAGCAATCTCTACCAAGACGCGACCAGCGCGCAATTCCAGCATCGCATGCTGGCTTATGCGATCGTCGCCCTGGCCCTGGCGCATGCGGTCGCCGCAGCGCGCTTCCTGCCGCGCAGCGGCTTGGCGCGCCGCGCCGTCGCCGTCGCCGGACTGACCTTGGCGCAAGCCGCGATCGGCGTCGCGGCGTTGCTCTTCGTCGTGCCGATCGGGCTCGGCCTGCTGCATCAGGCTTGCGCTATGCTGCTGTTCGGCATGGCGGTGGTCCATTGGCGGGCGACGGCTCTAGGCTAGTAGACGCGCAGCAGGGGGAGAGCGGACGATGACCGTGCGGGTCGGATTGATCGGCTGCGGCGTGATGGGGACCGACCACGCCCGCATCCTTCGGCGCGAAGTCGCGGGCGCCCGGCTGGTTGCGACTTATGACGCGGACAAAAGCCGCGCCGAGGCGGTCGCTCGAAGGGCCGACGGCGCGCGCGCCTTCGCCTCCGCCCGCGCGCTGATCGCCGATCCGGACGTCCAGGCGGTGATCATCGCCTCGCCCGACGAGACCCATGCCGAACTCTCGATCGCCTGCATCGAAGCGGGCAAGCCGGCGCTCTGCGAAAAGCCGCTCGCTTCGTCGCTCGACGATTGCCGCGCCGTGATGGCGGCGGAGATGAAGGCCGGCCGCCGGCTGATTCAGGTCGGCTTCATGCGGCGCTTCGATCCCGGCTATCGCGCGATGAAAGGGAAGATCGGCGAAGCCGAGCTCGGCCGGCCGATCTTTCTACATTGCGTTCACCGCAACGCGATTGCGCCGAGCTACATCACCTCCGACCTGGTCCTCGCCAATTCGGCGGTGCACGAATTCGACATTTCGCGGTTCATCCTCGACGAGGAATTCGCCTCGGTCACGGTGATCAGCGGCAAGCCGACGCGCAACGCCGAGACGCGGCGGCCGCAATTCGTCGCGCTCGAATCGCAAAGCGGAATCGTCGTGACGATCGAGGTCTTTCTCGACGCGCAATACGGCTATGACGTCCAGGCCGAATTGGTCTGCGAGAACGGAACGGCGTCGCTCGCGCCGCTGCGCCCTTTGGCCGAGCGCCGCGCCGGCCGCGACGGCTCCGCCGTCGAAAGCGATTGGCGCCAGCGCTTCGCGGACGCGTACCGGGTTCAGCTGCAGGAATGGATTGCGGCGATCGCCGATGGCGGCGCCGTCGGCGCCAGCGCCTGGGACGGCTACGCCGCCTCCGTCACCGCCGCCGCCGCGCTCGAGGCGCGCGCGAGCGGCGTCAAGACGAAGGTCGCGATCGGCGAGCGGCCGGGGTTTTACGTGTAGCTCAGTGTCATTCCCGCGCAAGCGGGAATCCAGGCTGAGTCAGCCTTAAGACTCGGCGGTTTCCTGGATGCCCGCTTGCGCGGCCATGACACGTATTTCAGGCGAGGGACGGTCAGCCAAGCGCTTGTAGAACATCGTCGTCTCGGCGAGTCGTCCGTCCGTACGATAGGCGTGGTCCGGCACCCGGCCGTACTCTATCCAGCCGCAGCTTCGGTAGAGTTTGTCGCCGGCGCTGCCGCTTTCGGTATCGAGCAGCAGCAGGGTGCGGCCGGCGGCGGCCGCCGCCTTTTCGGCCGCGGCGAGAAGGCGGCGGCCGAGGCCTTGCCGGCGCTCCGAGGAAAGGACCAGCATCTTGCCGATCTCGGCGCGATGCGGCGCATTGGGCTGCGGCGCGTAGATGAGGAGGACGGTTGCGACGAGCCGGCCGTCGCGCTCGCCGACGAAGAGGCGCTTTTCGCCGGCGGCGATGTCCGCGACCTGCCTGCGCCAGAACGCGCGCCCTTCCTCGCGGGTGAGCCCGGCCATGAAATTGACTGAGGCGCCATGCGCGACCGCGTCGAGGAGAATGTCGGCGAGTTCGGTCAGGCGCGCTTCAGCCTCCGCGGCGCCGAGTTCGCGGATCGACGCCCCGCTGAGCGCCAGGCTCTCTTCCCTCATCTTTTAGCTCCGGCTGAGAATGACGGCGTAGCGGGTTGGCCGCGGCGACGGGTTGCGAAACCGGACCGGCCGGCCGAAGCGCATGAAGAAGCAATCGCCGGCCTCGAGGCGGACGGTTTCATCGTCCAACGTGAGTTCGATTATGCCGTCGATGAGCCAAATATGCTGATCCTTGCCGGCGACGCGGTCATTGTCGAAGGCGACGCTCGCGCCGGGCGGGAACTCGATCTCGACAATGTCGACGGCCGAGCCGCTCCGCGGCGGCGAGACGTTGCGCCGCAGATAATGGCTTTCCGGATCGCGCCAGGTCGGCTGATCGGCGCGCCGGGCGAGGGGCCTCGCCGGGCTCTCCGTCTCCGCGAACAATTCGGAGAGCGTCACGCCCAGCCCGCCGCAGACCTTGTTGAGGAGTTGCGCGGTCGGGCTCGATTCGCCGCGCTCGATCCGCGACAGCATGGCCCGGCTAACGTAGGCAAGCCCGGCTAAGGCCTCCAGAGTCAGGCCGCGCTCGGCGCGCAGCGCGCGGATGCGGGCGCCGAGGCGGCCGTCTATGTCGGATTCGGCTAGGCTCATATGTGCATCATATATTCTATTATATTAGAATCAAACCGTTGAAATTGAGGCTAAGCTCGCTATCATATGATAGCATTCAGGAGAGCGGTAATGGCGCAACTTCTTGTCCGGCAAGTTGATGAGGTTTTGGTCGAGGCGCTCAAACGCCGCGCGGCCGCGCATCATCGTTCCGCCGAAGCGGAGCACAGAGCCATCCTCGAAAGCGCGCTACGGCCCGCAGGCGGCGATTTCGCTGCGCGCGCCGCCCGTCTGCGCGCCGCCACGGCCGGGCGTTTCAAAGTCGATTCTGCGGAGTTGATCCGGCAAGACCGCGACTCGCGATGACGACGATCATCGACGCATCGGTCGCGCTCAAATGGGTATGCGACGAGGAGGGGAGCGATCGCGCCGCCGCGCTTCTCGATGGCCGGCCGCTCGCCGCGCCGTCCTTTTGGCTGGTTGAAGCGGCCAATGCGCTGTGGCGCCGCGAGCAGCGCGGCGAACTCGCCTTGGCCGAGGCGGAAGAACGAATCGACGAACTTCGCCGCGCGCCGGTCGAAGCGGTCGATGCACAGGAGTTAACGACCGCCGCGCTCAAACTCGCCTCGGCGCTCAAACATCCGGTCTATGATTGCCTGTACCTCGAAGCCGGGATCCGGACGGGCGGCCGCGTCGTCACGGCCGATTGTCGGTTTTACGCGGTGGCGCGAAATCACGCCTATTTCGGTTCGATCGTCGCGCTGCTTTAAGGCAGATCAAACCGTTCGCTACCCAGCCGTCAGCGCCTCGTCCAAATCCGCGATCAGATCCGCCGCGTCTTCGAGCCCGATCGACAGGCGCACGACTTCCGGCCCGGCGCCGGCGGCAATCTTCTGCGCGTCGGTGAGCTGGCGGTGCGTGGTCGAGGCGGGATGGATGACCAGCGAGCGTGTGTCGCCGATATTGGCGAGATGCGAGAAGAGCTTCAGGTTCCGGACCAGCGACACGCCGGAATCGTAACCGCCCGTCACGCCGAACGTCATGACGCCGCCCGCGCCTTTCGGGCAATATTTGCGGGCGAGATCGTGGTACTTGTCGCCGGGCAGGCCGGCATACGAGACCCAGGCGACGGCCTCGTGCTCTTTCAAGTGCTGTGCGACGCGCAGCGCGTTGTCGCTATGGCGCTGCATGCGTAAGGACAACGTCTCGATGCCGGTCAAGACGAGGAACGAGTTGAACGGCGAAATGGCCGGGCCGATGTCGCGTAAGCCCAGCACGCGGCAGGCCATGGCGAAGGCGAAATTGCCAAACGTCTCGGAGAGGATCATGCCGCCATATTCGGGCCGCGGCGCCGACAGCATCGGATAGCGCTTGTCGCCGGCCCAATTGAACGAGCCGCCGTCGACGATCACGCCGGCGATCGAATTGCCGTGGCCGCCGAGAAACTTGGTCGCCGAATGGACGACGATGTCGGCGCCATGGGCGAAGGGCCGGATCAGGTACGGCGAGGCGAGCGTGTTGTCGACGATCAGCGGCACATTGGCGCTCTTGGCGATCGCGGCGACGGCTTCGATGTCGGTGATCACGCCGCCGGGATTGGCGATCGACTCGATGAAGATCGCCTTGGTCTTGTCGCTCAGCGCGCGGCGGAAGGAATCGATGTCGTCCGGATCGGCCCATTTCACCCGCCAGTCGAAATTCTTGAAGGCGTGGTTGAACTGGTTGATCGAGCCGCCATAGAGCTTGTTCGAGGCGATGAATTCCTCGCCCGGCTGCATCAGGCAATGGAAAACGAGCACCTGCGCCGCATGGCCGGACGCGACCGCCAGCGCCGCCGGCCCGCCTTCCAGCGCGGCGACCCGCTCCTCCAGCACCGAACTCGTCGGATTGGTGATGCGCGTATAGATGTTGCCGAACGTCTGCAGCGCGAAAAGCGACGCGGCGTGATCGACGTCGTCGAAGACGAAGGAGGTGGTCTGATAAATCGGCGTCGCCCGCGCGCCGGTGGTCGGATCCGGCCGCGCGCCGGCATGGATCGCCAGCGTCGAAAATCCGGGTTCTTGATCGCTCATTCTCTCATCCTCCCGCAGCCCTCGGCCGGCGCTTTAGGGCGCCCATCTTCATCAGGATGGAGGGAAAGGCAATCGCGGGGCTTGCGGCCGCCGGCGCTCGCTTGACGCGGCCGGTGGGGAGCAGCACTGTCGGAATATGGCGCGACCGAGCGAGCGTTTCGAAATCACGCCCGACATTTTGCTCCGGGCCTATTCGATCGGCCTCTTTCCGATGGCCGAGAGCGCCGAAGCGTCGACCCTGTTCTGGGTCGATCCGAAAGAGCGGGGGATCTTTCCGCTCGACAATCTCAAGATTTCCAAGAGCCTCGCCAAGACGGTCCGCGCCGACCGGTTCGACGTCAGCGTCGACGAGCGCTTCGACGCAGTCATGGCGGGCTGCGCCGAGCGCGACAAGACCTGGATCAACGCCGACATCCGTCGGCTTTACGGCGCTCTGTTCGAGCAGGGGCAGGCCCATTCGATCGAAATCCTGGACGGGGGCGCGCTGGTCGGCGGGCTCTATGGCGTCTCGCTCGGCGCCGCCTTCTTCGGCGAGAGCATGTTTCATCTCGCCCGCGACGCTTCGAAAGTCGCGCTGGTCCATTTGGCCGCGCGGCTGCGCTACGCCGGCTTCAAATTGCTCGACACGCAATTCGTCACGCCGCATCTCGCCAGCCTGGGCGCGATCGAAATTTCGCGCGAGGCCTATTTGAAACGGCTCGACGAGGCGTTGGCGACGACGGCCGATTTTTACGCCTGGCCGCGCGCCCGGCCGATGAGCGGCCGCGAGGCGCTCGGCCTCGTGCGCGCCTGACGCCGTCGCCATCCGGCACGGCGCTTGCTAGCCGATGCGCGAGGGCCGGTCGGCCTGAGGGGTAAAGCATGACGGCGCCTCGCTTTTTCAACGAGATGGGCCCCGAGGACGGGCCGGCGCGGCCGCTTTACCGCCATATCGAGAAGTGGCTGGAGGAGACGCCCGCCGACGTGCTCGCCTCGCGCCGGGCGCAGGCCGAATATATGTTCCGGCGCATCGGCATCACCTTCGGCGTCTATGGCGATAAGGACGCGGCCGAGCGCCTGATCCCGTTCGACATCATTCCCCGCTTGATCAGCCGCTCCGAATGGGCGCGGCTCGAGAAAGGGATCGCCCAGCGGGTGACCGCGCTGAACCTGTTCCTCAGCGATGTCTACGGCAAAGGCGCGATCCTGAAGGAAAAGCTGATCCCGTCGGAACTGATCCTGCGCAATCCCGTCTATCGACCGGAAATGATCGGCCGGCGTGTTCCGCACGGCGTCTGGATCCATATCGCCGGCACCGACCTCGTCCGCGTTGACGGCGATGAATTCTACGTTCTGGAGGACAACGCCCGCACGCCGTCCGGCGTCTCCTACATGATGGAGAACCGCGAGGTGACGATGCGGCTGATGCCGGACCTCTTCGCCAAGCACCGCGTCGCCCCGGTCGAGAACTATCCCGATTCTTTGCTCGCTTGCCTTCGCTCTGTCGCGCCGCGGGCCGGCGCGGATGACGCGACGATCGTGATCTTGACGCCGGGCCCGTTCAACTCGGCCTATTACGAGCACTCGTTTCTCGCCGACAAGCTCGGCGTCGAATTGGTCGAAGGCCGGGACCTCATCGTTTCGGACGACATCGTCTATATGCGCACGACGCGCGGCCCGCAGCGGGTCGACGTGATCTACCGCCGGGTCGACGACGATTTTCTCGATCCTTTGGTCTTCAATCCCGATTCGCTGCTCGGCGTGCCCGGCCTGATGGGCGCCTATTTGGCGGGCGCCGTGACCATCGCCAATGCAGTCGGCGCCGGCATCGCCGACGATAAGGCGATCTATTCTTATGTGCCGGAGATCATTCGCTTCTATCTTTCCGAGGAGCCGCTGCTCGCCAACGTGCCGACCTTCCGCTGCCGCGAGCCGGCGGCGCTGTCGCACGTGCTCGCTCATTTGAAGGATTTGGTGATCAAGGAAGTCAACGGTTCGGGCGGCTACGGCATGCTGGTCGGCCCGCACGCGACTCAAGCCCAGCGCGAGATTTTCGCCGCCAAGCTCAAGGCCAACCCGGCCAATTTCATCGCCCAACCGACCCTGCCGCTATCGACTTGTCCGGCTTCGTTCGAAAGCGGCGTCTCGCCGCGCCATGTCGATCTTCGCCCGTTCGCGCTGACCGGGACGGACGGGGTGAAAATCGTCCCGGGCGGGCTCACCCGCGTCGCGCTGGTCGAAGGCTCGCTGGTCGTCAATTCGAGCCAGGGCGGCGGGACAAAGGATACATGGGTGGTCGACGACGAGCCTATGGGGAGCGCGCATTGAGGGCGAGGCGGAACTCATCGGTCCATGTCATTCCCGCGAAAGCGGAATCCAAACTGAGCCAGTCCAGGCGCGCGCCGGCTCTCTGGATTCCCGCTTTCGCGGGAATGACATCGGAGCTTTCCGTGCCAGTCGTCGCGGCGGCGGCGATCGCCGGCGCGCGAACGGCGATGCGCGTCGCCGCCGGCGCGAGTAATCGCCGATCAATAGGATGAAACGCATGGCCCGATGGTCGCTGCCGATGAATGGTGGATGCCGATGCGGCAAGGTACGCTTCACGATCGCGGCGCCGCCGCTTGTTACAATGATGTGCCACTGTACCGGCTGTCAGCGCATGACCGGCGGCGCCTATTCGACTTCGGTCGCCGTGCCGACGGCCGGCTTCGCCCTGACGGAGGGCGAAACCGTGATCGGCGGCCTGCACGGCGAACAGCTGCGGCATCATCATTGCGATTGGTGCAAGAGCTGGATGTTCACGCGAATCGAGCCTGACCCAGGTTTCGTCAATGTTCGTGCGACGATGCTGGACGATCCATCCTGGTTCACGCCCTTTGTCGAAACATATACGAGCGAGGCCTTGCCCTGGGCTGTGGTTGGCGCGCCGCACAAGTTCGAACGCTTCCCCGCTATATGGCAGCCGATCCTTGCCGCATTCGCCGCGGCTCACGTCTGAGGATCGGAGACGCAGCCATGCTCGCCCGCACCGCCGACAATCTCTTCTGGCTGGCACGCTCGATGGAGCGCGCCGATTTCATCGCCCGCACGATCGAGGCGACGCTGCGCCTCGAAGTCCTGCCGCGATCCGGCGATCAGAACGCGATCGAATGGGAAGGCGCGCTGAATTCCGTCGGCGCGCTCGAATCTTTTCACGACGCCCATGACGTCCTCGACGAGCCGAACGCAGTCGAGTTCTTGACCTTCGACCGGGCCAATCCGTCCTCGATCTGCAATTGCCTTGAGAATGCGCGCGCCAACGGCCGCGCCGTGCGCACGGCGCTGACCGCCGAGACCTGGACGGCGATCAACGAAGCCTGGCTCGAGCTGAAACGGTTCGAGGCGCGCCGGCTCGGCGGGGCCAAGGAGTTCGATCGCGAGGCGCTGATCCGTTTTCTCGATTACGTCAAGAAGGCGTCGCTCGATTTCGACGGTTCGTGCTACCGCACGATGTTGCGCAACGACGCCTATTGGTTCAATCGGCTGGGCCTCTTCGTCGAGCGCGCCGACAATACGGCGCGACTGCTCGACGTGAAATATCATTTGCTGCTGCCCTCCAACGAGGAGGTCGGCGGCTCGCTCGACTATTTCCAATGGGTCGCGATCCTGCGCGCCGTCTCGGCGGTCACGGCCTATCATTGGGTCTATCGCGACCGGGTGAAGCCCTGGCTGATCGCCGATCTCTTGATCCTGAAACCGGCCATGCCGCGCTCGCTCATCTCCTGCTACGAGAGCGTCAACGAGGTGCTCGATTCGATTGCGCGCGAATATGGCCGCACCGGCGCCGCTCAGCGCCAGGCCCGCGCCATGTTGTCGCGGCTGGAGCGGTCGAGCATGTCGGAAATCTTCCAGAGCGGCCTGCACGAATTCATCACCGATTTCCTCGAGGACAATGCGCGGCTCGCGACGACTATCTCGGAACAATATTTGTTCACGTGATTACGGTGTCATGCCCGCGAAAGCGGGCATCCAGACGGTGCGAGGTCCGAGGACGCGGCGGTTCTCTGATTCCCGCTTTCGCGGGAATGACAGGAAGTGAAGACAAAGGGGCGAAAAGCGGGCTATGCGGTTCAAGATTGCGCATGAAATGTCCTTCGCCTATTCGCCGCCGGCGAAATCCGTGATCCAGCTCCTGCGCTTGACGCCGCGCAGCTATGACGGCCAGCACGTCCTGCGCTGGCGCATGAGCTGCGACGTCGATTGCGTGTTGCGGCAATCCGAAGATTCTCTCGGCAACATCGTTCATACTTTGAGCTACAACCGGCCGGCAGAGCGCATCGGCGTCCTTGCCGAGGGCGAAGTCGAGACTTTCGATACGTCCGGCGTCGTTCGCGGTGCCGTCGAGCCGCTCGCCGCCGAAATCTATCTGCGCGCCTCGCCGCGCGCGGAAGCCAACGGCGCGCTGCGCGAATTCGCGGACGAGGCGAGCGGCGGCGCCGACACCATCCTCGACAAGCTCCATGCGCTGATGACCGCGGTCTACGAGACCATGACCTACGACGCCGAATTGGCCCGCGCGCCGACCATCGCGGCCGAGGCTTTCGCCTTGCGGCGCGGCGCGGCGCAAGATTTCGCGCATATTTTCATCGCCGGCGCGCGCTGGCTCGGCGCGCCGGCGCGTTACGTGAGCGGCTTCCTGATGCGGCCCGACAGCGAAGCGCCGGAAGCCGGCCACGCCTGGGCCGAGGCGCATGTGCCGGCGCTCGGCTGGGTCGGCTTCGATTGCTGCAATTCGATCTGCGTCGACGAGAACTATGTCCGCATCGCGATCGGCTTCGACGGCTTAAGCGCCGCGCCCGCCCGCGGCGCGCGGACCGGCGGCGGCGAGGAGACGGTGACAGTCGCGCTGAGGATCAGCCAAGCGCAAAGCCAGCGGCAGAGTTGATCGCGGTACGTTCCATTTTAAAGCTTTGCCGCCTCACGGCTCACCGGCGCCGGCAGCATCCTGCGCAGCACGCCGTCCCGCAACAGATAGTGATGCGCCAGGGCCGCCGCCGCGTGCAGCAGGGCGAGGACAAGCAGCGCGTTGGCGGCGAGTTCGTGCCATTCGGTGATCGGCCGCCGCCAGGCGCGGTCGCCGATTTGCGGCAGGCTGAACAGGCCGAAGAGGCTGTAGCCGCGCACGAAAGCGTTGGCGACGCCCAGAACGAGCGCCGCGGCGAGGAGCGCATAAAGCAAGTAGTGGGTCGTCTTGGCGGCGAGTTGGAGCATGCCGGTATCCGCGGCGGGCAGTTCCGCGCCGCCCATATTGCGCCAAATCACGCGCCAGGCGACGAGCGCGACGAGGGCGAAGCCCCAAACGACATGAATCGGCCAGACAACCCCGTCCGCGATGTTGTGCGGCAGCATGTCGGCGGTCTGGCCAATGGTCCAAAGGGCGAGCACGGAGATCGCCGTCGCCCAGTGCAGGGCGATGGTCGTCGAATCATAGCGGGTCAGCGCTTTCTCCGTCATGTTCCCTCCGCGAGTTGACGGCCGAACCCGGGCGCCAATCCTTAGATTCGTTCTAAACAAGAAGATGGCTTTTGCGCGGCGGCGCTTCCGCCAAGCTGTGCTGAACCCGAAAACATTGCCGCTTCGCCGCCGTCGCGCGATGCTGCGCGCACGCAGATTCGCGCGGACCCTCGCCATGACCAAGCCGCCCGGCCTCGACCGAGGCCTCACGAATTACGGCGATCGCGACTTTGCGCGATTCTTGCGCCGCTCTTTCGCCCGCTCGATGGGCGTCTCGCGCGAATTGCTCGATCGGCCGGTGGTCGGGATCGCGATGACGCCGTCGGGCTTCAACAATTGCCACCGCCTCATGCCTGATCTCGTCGAGGCGGTCTCGCGCGGGGTTCTCGCGGCCGGCGGCTTGCCCCGCGCCTTCCCGACCGTGTCGCTCGGCGAAGTGTTCTTGAGCCCAACCAGCATGGTCTATCGCAACTTGATGGCGATGGATGTCGAGGAGATGATCCTCGCCCAGCCGATGGACGCGGTCGTGCTGATTGGCGGCTGCGACAAGACCGTGCCGGCGCAATTGATGGGCGCGGCTTCGGCCGGCGCGCCGGCGATCCAACTCGTCACCGGGCCGATGTCGACCGGCCGGCATCGCGGCCAGCGCCTCGGCGCCTGTACCGATTGCCGCGCCTTCTGGGCGAAATACCGCGCCGGCGCGGTCGACGCGGACGAGATCGAGGAAGTCGAAGGCCGCCTTGCGGTCACCGCCGGGACCTGCGCGGTGATGGGCACGGCCAGCACGATGGCGCTGATCGCCGAAGCGTTGGGCATGTCTTTGCCGGGCAGCGCCGCCATCCCGGCGGTGCATGCCGATCGGCTGGTCGCCGCCGAAGAAACCGGGCGCGCCGCCGTTGCGCTGATCGCCGACCCGATTCCGCCGGAGCGGATCATCACCGAAAAGTCGGTCGAGAACGCGCTGCGGGTGCTGATGGCGGTCGGCGGCTCGACCAATGCGGTCATTCATCTCGCCGCGATAGCCGGCCGTCTCGGGCTCCGCCTGCCGCTTGCTCGGCTCAATCAAATCTCCGACGAGACGCCGACCCTGGTCGATCTCAAGCCTGTCGGCCAGGGCTATATGGAGGATTTTCACGCCGCCGGCGGCCTGGGCGCCGCGCTGCGCGAACTCAAACCGCTGTTGCATCTCGATTCGATCGACGTGACTGGACGTACTCTCGGCGAGCGACTGGCGGAGCCCATGAACTGGGTCGATCGCGCGTTCATCCGCCCTTTCGACGAGCCGATCGCCAGAGTCGGCGGGCTGATCGCGCTGAACGGGACGCTCGCGCCGGACGGCGCCATGTTCAAGCGCGCGGCGGCGACGCCGGCTCTGTTCGAGCACGAAGGCAGGGCGGTCGTGTTCGACGGGCTCGAAGACTTGGCGCGGCGGATCGACGATCCCGATCTCGACGTGACGCCGGACGACGTGCTTGTCTTGAAGAACGCCGGGCCTGTCGCCGCAGGCATGCCCGAGGCCGGCTATCTGCCGATCCCGAAGAAGCTCGCCAAAGCCGGCGTCAAGGACATGCTGCGCGTCTCCGACGCGCGCATGTCCGGCACCGCGTTCGGGACGATCGTGCTGCACGCCGCGCCCGAGGCGGCGATCGGCGGCCCGCTCGGCGCGGCGCGGAGCGGCGACCGGGTCCGGCTGTCGGTCGCGAAGCGGCGGATCGATCTGCTGGTCGAGGAGGAGGAGATCCGCCGGCGTCTCGCCGAGCATAGGCCGCCGACGGCGCCGGCGCGGGGGTACAAGGCGCTCTACGCGAAGAGCGTGACGCAAGCGCCGGAGGGATGCGACTTCGATTTTCTGATGAAGCGGTGAAAATCCCTTCTCCCCGCTTCGCGGGGAGAAGGTGGCCGCGAAGCGGCCGGATGAGGGGCTGCGCAGGACTCCGGAAAGTGCGCGCTCCGTGAGTCGCTAATCCTCCGCGCCGGCGACGCCCCTCATCCGTCGCCTTCGGCGACACCTTCTCCCCGCTCTGCGGGGAGAAGGGTATCTCCCTTCCTGAACGGCGCGTGCTCGTCATAGAACGCGATCGTCTCCTTCACCGCCTCCCGCTCGCGCCGAAGATAGTCCGCGACCGCTTCGCTCAACCGACGGTCGGCGAGCTCGTGCGCCGAGTAGGTCGGCACGGGCCGATAGCCGCGCGCCAGCTTGTGCTCGCCCTGCGCGCCCGCCTCGACGCGCTTCAGCTTGCGCTCCAGGGCGAAGTCGATCGCCTGATAGTAGCAAAGCTCGAAATGCAGAAAGGGCCGGTGCTCGATCGCCCCCCAATTGCGGCCATAGAGAGCGTCATCGCCGATGAAATTGAGCGCGCCGGCAATGTAGCGCCCATTGCGCTTGGCCAAAACGAGCAGGATGCGATCGGCGAGGGCTTCGCCGACCATCGAGAAGAAGTCGCGGGTCAAATAGGGCGAGCCCCATTTGCGCGAGCCGGTGTCCATGTAGAAGGCGAAGAACGCGTCCCAATGCGTTTCGGTCAGCGCCGCGCCGGTCGCCCATTCGACGGTCACCTCGTCGCCCAAAGCTTCGGCGCGCTCGCGCCGGATCGTCTTGCGTTTGCGCGAGGCGAGCGCGGCGAGGAAGGCCTCGAAATCCTCATAGCCCTCGTTGAAGAAATGAAATTGCTCGCCATGCCGCTCCAGAAAGCCGGCTTCGACGAGCGCGTCGCAATCGCGCCGGTCGGGAAAGGTGACATGGATCGAGGACGCTTCGATCGCTTCGCGCAAGCCGCGCAAGGCGGCGATCAGCGTCGCGCGCGCCTCGTCGGCGCGCGGACCGGGCGCGACCAGCAGGCGCCGTCCCGTCGCCGGCGTGAACGGGACCGCGACCTGCAGCTTTGGATAATAGCGGCCGCCGACCCGCTCATAGGCGTCGGCCCAGGCGTGGTCGAAAACATATTCGCCCCGCGAATGGCTCTTGCGATAGGCCGGCGCGCAAGCGAGGAGGCGACCGGCCTCGTCCTCGATCAGCACATGTAGCGGCGTCCAGCCGCTGCGGCCGCCGACCGAGCGGGATTGCTCGAGCGCGTCGAGGAAGGCGTGGCTGATGAACGGATTGAAGCGCTCGCCGCACGCCTCCTCCGCCGTGAGGTCCGGCGGATTGGCGCAGGCGTCCCAGCGCGCCGCCTCGATCTCGGCGAGGGCGCGAATGATTCGGGCTTTGAGGCGTGGCGAAGACATCGACGCTCGGCGGACCTTTCGCCGCTAACATGAGCATCGCGACGCCATTGTGCAATGCGGCAATGAGGCTGGCCGATTTTTACCGGTCAACTGGCGGACCGCCCTTATGAATAGATGCGTTTACGCATTCGCATGACTAACTGTTTGCGAGACATTCGACGGTCAACGGACAATACGCGAATATCGCCTCCGAGGCATTTATGGTCAAAATGAGAGATTTTCGACGTTTGTCGCCGCGCTGCGCGTCACGGCGTGCATTTCACCGCTGCGAGATTGGGACACATCGCCAGGTTCGTTGTGACATTGTTGGGAGGCGCCACGGCGCCGCCTCGGTAAGACGTCACGTTGCCTTGTGTTACTTTGTTGGTATTCGGAGCTGGGCCGATCGTTCCCGCCTCAATCGTTGAGCCTTGAGTATTAGTGGAGTATTTCGTGTATCCTGAATCCGCCGGAGACCTTATTCGCATTTCTTGCGTGAATGTGAACGAGCACGGCGCGATCTTGGCGCAGCGGGCCACCGCTGGTCCCGCACAGGCGTTCCATCCGACATGGTCGACGCCCCACTTGTTGCCCGCGCCGACGCTGGTATGCCCCTCAGGCGGCCAGCCCGCGGCGCATTCAGGCTTATTGGGCGTCACCGCGGTGATCTCCTCCTCGAGTTGTTCGCCTGAAAAATCGAATTTGCTGTCGCTGTCGCCGCCGCCATCGCCGGCTGCGCCGTTGGCGCCTGACGGGGCGCAACATTTCAAAGTCATCCAGTAAACTGCGGTCGCCCCGAGGTATGGCGCGGCGGGGTCCCAATTCGTAAAATGAGCGTATTCGCCTTTTGGACGCACCACGGGCACGGTAAGCGTGAATGTGTATTTTTCCTGGGAAACATCGTTTGTAGGGGGTATCCAGGTTGCGGTGAAGCGGTCGGTTGGACCCGCCGCATTCACCATCACGCTATGATTATTGTGAGCGGTCCATTTATAATAAATGGACGCAAAGGTGAACGTCTTACCGGGACAGTCGCCGTTTGCTAGCGTGCCTTGTATCGTACCCTGGCTGATCTGCCCTGTATTCGTGGTCGCGTTCGAGTAGCTCCACTGGCCGGGGCCATCCGGAGTGCAGTCAGGATAGGTGTACTCCGTCCAAGCGGCCAACCAGTCTTTATTGGGGTCGGGCGTCTTGTATCTCTGTACCGCGCGGGTAACCGAGCCGTCGGGAGGCGGAGCGGCGACGGGCGCATGGGCCAACGTGCCCATTCTATGGGTTGAAGGGGTCTGACCAAACGACGGCAAGGAAAATGTCAAGGCCGCCGCTAGGGCGAGAGCCGCACGCGCAAAATGTATCATTGCCCCTCCCGATCTGCCTTTCAATTGGCGGCGCCGGATATGGGCTATTGGGTGACGCCGATGTTCATCGGGCCAAGTTGAGACCCATCGGCAGGCATCGGAATGATGTTGACTAGCCCCGAGCTGGTCTGGGTTGGTCCGACGACCGAGTAGGCGATCGTCATGGTGTCCTCGGCCGGCGTTGTCAGACGCCAGCGATAGTACATTGTGATGGGACAGCTTGCTGTCGACCCGCTCACGTTTGCGCTTATGGTCTGGCTGTCCGCAGGACCGCGAGCATCATTGCTCGATAAGGATAGAGAACAAGATACTGTCGATCCGCTGGGGGGCGCCACCGAGAAGGTCACTGTGATGTTAGCGACCGCGGTCCCGCTAACATAGGTAGGCGCCGACAGTTGGCCAAGGGCGGGCATGCTCGCGGTAAAACCGAACGCCGCCAGCACGGTCAGAAGAAGCTTCTGGTAAGGACGAGTTTTGGTTCGCGGATGCGCAAGACGATTGAGCGAAACCGACGGGAAGCTCTGTTCCGACATGACTACCCCCCCTTTGCCCCAATGGTTAACACTATGTTCTCTTCGCTGCGAGAATCAAGAGGGTGAAACGCCGACCGCAGGGGGGCTTTTTTACATACGACAGACGCAAAAATGCGACGATAATCGCCACCGGCGATGCAGGAACGCAGCCTTTCGCAAAAGGTACGAGGTTACATCGCAGGTTGAAGAGCGCGCTTTATCGTCCGCTCCCTTCACGTCGCGACGTCGCCCTCGAACACGATCTGATCGGCCCATTGGCGCGCCTTCTCGCGCTGCTCGGCGCTGCGTACCGTCCAAGCCATGATCGGCGTTCCGGCGAGCCGGCGCAGCAGGAACGGCGTCGGATGGGGCAGGTCGCGTACCGAGAACGAGACAAAATCGGGCCGCGTCGCGTCGTAGTGGAGAAAATTGGCGCATTCCAGCTTTTGCGCCGGCGACAGGAAGCGCCAACCCGCGCCGTCATAGCTGGCCTCCGCGACGATCCCGAGCGGGCGGTCGAGCGCCGCGCGGCGCAGATGGGCGATGACGAAAGGATCGAAGCTCTTGAACGCCAGCGGTCCTTGATAGCCTGCCGCGAGCGCAGCGACCGCGTCGGCGAGCCGGACGTCGCGGTCGAACGCGCTCTTGATTTCGCAGACGATCGGCGCGCGCCCGGCGACCGCGTCGAGCAAATCGCGAAACCGCGGGATTTTCGCCTCGCCCGCCTTGAAGCGGATCGCCGCAAGCCCGGCCGCGGTGCGGTCCGCGAGCGCGCCGCTCGCTTCGGTCAGCCGGTCGAGCGCGTCGTCGTGGAAGACCATCGCCTCGCCGTCGGCGCTGAGCTGGACGTCGCATTCGATCGCGAAGCCGCGGCTGATTGCGGCCTCGGCCGCCTCCAGCGTGTTCTCGACAATCCCGCGCCGCGCGTCGTGCAGGCCGCGATGAGCGATCGGCCGCGCGATCAGCCAAGGGGGCGCGTTCGCCGCCATCAGGCGACCTCGAACATGGCTTCCACTTCCGCCAGCGCGTTGAGCGGCAGATGGGCGACGCCGACCGTGGTCCGGGCGTGGCGTCCGGCTTCGCCGAAAACCTCCGCCATCAGGTCCGAGGCGCCGTTCATCGCCTGCGGCAGGGCGTCGAACGGGCCGGCGACGTTGAAGAAGCCGCCGAGCCGGATCACGCTCTTGATCCGGTCGAGATCGTTGAGCGCGGCCTTGGCCTGGGCGAGCAGATTGATCGCGCAAAGCCGGGCCGCGGCGCGGCCGATCTCGATGTCGGCGCCGGCCCCGAGCTTGCCGATTTGGGCCGGCGCCAGCTTGCCGTCGGGCCCGATCGGCAATTGGCCGGAAATGACCAACATCGCGCCGAGCCGCGCGTAAGGGACATAATTGGCGACGGGCGGGACGGGGCTCGGCAGTTCTATCCCCAGCTCTTTGAGACGCGCGGCGGTCTTGCTCATGAAAATTCTCCGCTTGCGGGAACTTCGCCACAAACGCGCCGCCTTTTGCAGCGCATTCATGGGATCGCAAGGCCTGTAGGGCAATGGTCCAGCTCTTGCAAACGTCTGGCGCGACACTCAGACTGGCGACGCCAATCAAAAAGGGGCGACCTTTAAGATTGAGGAGCACTGCATGAAGGCGACCTTCGCCCTCACCATTCTTGCCTTGACCCTGGCGGGCGAGGCGCGGGCTGATCCGGCGGTCCCCTTCGTCTCGCATCGCGCGGCTTATACGATCTCTCTCGCCAGGGGCGACGGCCCGCAGGCGCCGGTCGCGGCCAGCGGCTTGATCGCCTATGAATTCCGCGGCTCGGCTTGCGACGGCTACGCGTCGGATTTCCGGCAGATCACCGAGTTGCAGCGCAACGAAGGCGATCCGATGGATTCGGACACGCGGGCCATCACTTTCGAGGACGGCCAGGCCAAGAAAATGCGCTTCAAGATCGATTCGATGATCGCCGACGCGGCCCAGCCGACGATCGACGGCAGCGCGACGCGCAGCGATTCCGGCGACATCTCCGTCAGCCTCAAGCAGCCTAAGGAAGAGACTCTCGATCTCGGCAAGGACATCCTGTTTCCGACGCAGCACCTCGCCCATGTCGTCGAAGCCGCCAAGAAAGGCGTGCGCACGCTCGAAGCGCGGGTTTACGACGGATCCGACACCGGCGAGAAGATATTCCACACCCTGACGGTGATCGGCGACGAGGCCAAGGAGCCCAGCGCCGACCAACTCCAAGCCGCGATGCTGAAGTCGGTGCGGCGCTGGCCGGTGACGATCTCCTATTTCGACGAGGCGAAAAAGGATTCCTCGCCCGATTACGTCCTCTCCTTCGACCTCTACGAAAACGGCGTGTTGGGCAGTCTCAGTCTCGATTACGGCCAGTTCGTCCTGGCGGCGAAGTTGAGCAAGTTCGAGCTTCTGCCGGAAGAGCCCTGCACACAATAAGGTTGCGACACAGCGCGTCGCGCGAATCGTTTAGGCGCGATACAAAGGCGCCGAGGGGCGGCGCCAGAGGGCGTCGACAAACGCCCGTCGCCAAAGACGGGCTATCGCCGCCGAACGGATCGCGCATGCGCATTTTGCTGACCAATGACGACGGCGTGCACGCGCCGGGCCTCGCCATTCTCGAGGAAATCGCCCGGACTCTCTCCGACGACATTTTCATCGTCGCGCCGGAGACGGATCAGTCCGGCGTGGCCCATTCGCTATCGCTGAACGATCCTCTGCGGTTGCGCGAAATCAGCGAGCGCCATTACGCCATTCGGGGCACGCCGACTGATTGCGTCATCATGGGCGTGCGCAAGCTCATGGCCGATCGCAAGCCGGATCTGATCTTGTCCGGCGTCAATCGCGGCCAGAATGTCGCCGAGGACGTCACCTATTCCGGCACGATCGCCGCCGCCATGGAAGGGGCGCTGATCGGCGCGCCGTCGATCGCGCTCTCCCAGGCCTATGGCGGCGAGGGCCACAAGGCGATCCATTGGGAATGCGCGCGGGCGCATGCGCCGGCGCTCATCGAGAAAGTCTTGAAACAGGGCGTGCCGCCCGGCGTGCTGCTCAACGTCAACTTCCCGCCTTGCGCGCCGGACGAAGTGGCCGGCGTCGCGGTGACGACCCAAGGCCGGCGCGACACCGAATTGCTGCGCATCGAGGAGCGTTCCGACGGCCGCGGCAATCCCTATTACTGGCTGATGTTCAGGCGCGGCCGTTTCACGCCGGAGGCGGGCACCGACATCGAGGCGCTGGCCTCAAAGAAGATTTCGATCACGCCGCTGCGGCTCGACTTGACCGACGAGCCGACGCGGGCGCGCTACGAAAACGCGTTCGGTTGAGTTGACCGCCGACCAGTCGGCCGTCAGCCTCGACCGAGGAGCTAAAAAACTTTCCGATCGCTCGAGGGGGCGGGAGTGACGGTCGGCGCGGAGGCTCAGGATCGAGCGCAGTTCATGCTGCTGATGCGCGCCAAGGGCGTGCGCGATCTGAACCTGCTCAGGGCTCTGGAGCGCGCGCCCCGCGCGCTGTTCGCGCCGCAGCGTTATGGCGACATTGCCGGCCGCGACATCGCGCTGCCGATCGGCTGCGGCCAAACGGCGCCGCCGCCCTCGATTGTCGCGGCGATGATCGAGGCGCTCGCAGTTCAACCGCATCACCGCGTCTTGGAGATCGGCGCCGGCGCCGGCTACGCGACCGCGTTGATCGTCCAACTCGCCGCGTCGGTGCTGACGCTCGAACGCTGTCAGTCGCTGGCGCTGGAGGCGGCGACGCGGCTCGAAGCGTTCGGCGCGACCAATGTCAAGGTGGCCTGGGCCGACGCCCTGGCCGACGGCGCGCCGGCCGGGCCTTTCGACCGCATCTTGATCAACGCGTTGATCGAAGAGCCCTGGGATCGTTTCGGGGATCGGCTGACCGAGGACGGCGTGATGGTCGCGGCGCGGAGCGTCGCGCGCGACGGGGGCCGCGAACAAAGGATCGTCAAAATCTCTCGCCACGGCGACGGCGGCTTCCGCGCCGAGGATGTCGGGCCGGCGCGCGCTTTCGCCCCGCTCGCCGCGGGCCTGTCGCGCGGCCTTTGAGGCGCGAAGAAGGCCTCATATCGTTAAAATTCGAACGGAATGATTCACCCTAAACCTTCCCTTAACCTCAACACGGTTAAATCCGCCAATCATCAGTACGTTCGGGTGGGTTAATCCGATGAGTGAGAGTGGGGCGTTCAATTTGGCGCGCTTGTCGGCGCGCCTGGCTGTGACCGGCCTTGTGGGAGCATGGCTCGCCGGCTGCTCCACGGATGCGACGCGGTTCTCCGACGCTTTCTCGCTGAGCGACGGCGCGCCCACCCCGACGGCGACTGTCGGCTCCGCCGCTCCTGTGCCGAATCCCAATTACGCCGCCGCCTCGCATCCGAGCCCGGTTGCGGTCTCTTCTCTGCCGGCGCCGGCGCCGCAGACGACCGGCTCGATCAAGCCGACCACGACCCAGCCGATCACCGGCTTTTCCGGCGGCTGGAGCACCGTGGGCGGCTCGGCGGTCGTCGTCGCCGACGGGGAAAATCTCGACGCGATTTCGCGCCGCTACGGCGTGCCGCAAGCGGCTCTGCTGCGCGCCAACGGCTTTTCGAGCGCGAGCCAAGTGCATCCTGGCGTCCGGCTGATCGTGCCCGTCTACAACGCCGACGGCGCCAAGGCCGCCTCGGCCGAGTCGAAGGCGCATGGCGCGGAGGCCGAATCCAAGTCGGCGAAGGCCGAAAAAGAAGCCAAGGCGAAGAAGGACAAGGCCGAGAGAGAAGCCGACGCGTCCGAGCATAAGCGCAAGAAGGACAAGCTCGCCGAGGCGAAGGCGGCGAAGGCTGATAAGGCCGAGAAGTCCGCCAAGCCGGAAAAGCCGGCCAAAGCCGAGAAACCCGAAAAGACCGCCAAGGCCGAACAGCCGGCCAAGCCGCAGGCCGAAGCCAAGGCTGAGGCCAAGAAACCGACCGCAACCGACAAGACCCCGACCGGCAGTCTCCATCCGGAGGAGGCGACCTCGTCCGAGCCGATGACCAGCGCTCAAGCCGATGCGGCCGGGATTTCGCCGGAATTCCGCTGGCCGGCGCGCGGCAGGATCATTCAGGGCTTCAAGGCCGGCGGCAATGACGGCATCAACATCGCGGTGCCGGAGGGCACCTCGGTCAAGGCGGCGGAAAGCGGCGTCGTCGCCTATGCCGGCAATGAGCTCAAAGGCTACGGCAATCTCATCCTGATCCGGCATCCGAACGGCTTCGTCAGCGCCTACGCCAACAACAGCGAACTCGAAGTCAAGCGCGGCGATCAGGTCAAGCGCGGCCAGATCATCGCGAAATCGGGCCAGAGCGGCAACGTCTCCTCTCCGCAATTGCACTTCGAACTGCGCAAAGGCTCGACCCCGGTCGATCCGACGAGCTATCTCGCGGGTCTCTAAACGAAACCGCGGGACCAGAAGTCCAGTCCTCCAGTCTGGACCAATATCCCGCCAGATTCGCCGCGAGACACGTTGAATCGGCGGGAATAAACGAGACGGCGGGTCCCAGGAAAGGCCCGCCGTCTTTTTGTCGCGGGGGCCGCCGGCGCCCTTGACCGGCTCGCGATCGAATCTACCTTCCCGTGTGGAACGAGCTCGCCCATGCGGCGGTGCGGAGCCCCGCCCAATGAGCCCGCCCGGCGCGGCCTGGCGCGAGCGATCTCCTCGGTACGAAGGAGGAGCGGCGTGCGGCGCGCGCTCTTTGCGATTTTCTTTTTTCTCGCCTCCCTCTATCCGGCCGGCGCCGATGTGCGCATCGAAGCCAGTCCCGGCGGCGAGGTGACGGACTTCCTGGCGCTCTTCGCCTTGCTGCGCCAAAGCGGCGAGCGCGTCGTCATCGACGGCCCTTGCTATTCGGCTTGCACGCTGGTCCTGACAATGATCCCGCGCAGCCGCCTCTGCGTCACCCGGCGGGCGGTCCTTGGCTTCCATGCGCCGCGCGTGGTCGATCTGCAAGACGGCCAAGTCTACGCCGCTCCGCAGGCGACGCAGGCGGTGACCGAGGCCTATCCGGCGCCGATCCGCGCCTGGATCATGCGGCATGGCGGCCTCACCAGTCGGGTGATCTATCTTCGCGGACGGGAGCTTACGGCCTTCTTGCCGCTCTGTCGGTAGAATCGCGCCGCTCGGCGGCTTGATCGGCGCGGTCGGCGATCTTGCGCGGCGTGGCGCGGATGGCGGGCGGCGCGCCGAGCCGGCGCCGCCCGAACGCCGTAATTTGCGCTCCGGCCGTCGCGCCTCAATCAAGCGCCGCGCCGGCGGTCGCATTGACCATTGTGCCTGTGAACATCTGGGCGCGGTCGGAGGCCAGGAACGCCGCGGCTCTGGCCGTGTCGGCGATGCTGGCCGGCCGTTTCAGGAAATTGTAGCTGGCGATCCCGGCGATGACCTGATCTTTCGGCGCATTCATTCTGCTCGCCTGCATGGCGATCACCTGTTGAATGGTGCGGCTGTCCGTGTTCGCGGTCGTGCGCAGGCACACGGCCCTCACGCCTGAAGGGCCAAGTTCGAAGGCCATGTTCTCCATCAGCGTCTCGATCGCGCCGAAAGCGGCGCCGATCGCCGCGCCGCCCTCGACATGGCCGCGCGCCGGGCTGCCGGTCAGGAAAATGACGACCCCCGAACCCTGCCGCGTCATGCAGCGCGCCGCCGCCTGCGCGGTGACGAATTGCGATTCGACGATCGTCTGCGCGGCCAGGAACTCCGAAACCGACAAGTCGACGGCGCGTTTTCCGACGCCGTACTTGCTCGGCTCCGGGCCAGTCGCGTTGAAGACGACGTCTATCCGTCCCGACCGCGCGACGCCGTCGAGATAATCATTGACCGCAGCGTCGTCGAGCGCATCGGCCGGGGCGGCGTGCGCGCGTCCGCCGGCGGCGACGATCGCCGCGGCGGTCGCTTCGAGGCTTGATTTGGTTCTGCCGGCGAGAAAGACCTCCGCGCCCTCGGCGGCGAATTCTTTGGCGACGGCCGCGCCGATCGATCCGCCGGCGCCGAACACGACGGCGCGCTTGTTCTGAAGCATTGCCGAATTGGTCATGGGATGCCTCCGGTCCGTGCTGCTCAGCAAAAGCGATCCTCGGGAGGGATCGCGCGGACCCGCGCAGCCGGGTCTGCGAACTAAAGACGCGCGACGGCCGCGCGCGCGGACATATTGTGCAAAGCACCGGCTCCGTTGCCGAAGGGAGGAGGCGCGGGCGAGTCGCGGCGTCACAAAAGTACGATATTGACAGCCGCGCGCCGTGCGCTCACCCGCGACTTTTCTCTCGCTCGCCGAGGGAGGACGCGCAGGCCTCGACGCGCCGCTGCAGAAAGCGCCGCTCGCTCGGATTGCGGGCGAGGGCGAGGGCGGCGCGAAAATGCTCGGCCGCGGCGTCCTTCTCGCCGCGGGCGAGCTCCATCTCGCCGCGCGCGGCGGGATAGAACGGATAGGCGGCGAGCCGATCGGCGCCGTCGATCGCGGCGATCGCGTCGAGCCCGCGTTCCGGGCCGTCGCGTTGGCCGATGGCGATGGCGCGATTGAGCGCGACGATCGGCGAGGGCCGGATCGCCGACAGCGTCTCATAAAGCTCGACGATCGTCGCCCAATCCGTCTCCTCGACCGAGGCCGCGCGGGCGTGCTGCGCCGCGATCGCGGCTTCGACGTGGTAGGCCGTCAGATCCGCGCCGGCGGCGGAGAGTTCGAGCAGCTTCAACCCTTCGCCGATGAGCTCCTGATCCCATTGCGTCCGATCTTGATCGATGAGCGAGAGCAGGGCGCCGGCTTCGTCGGCGCGAGCCTGGAGGCGCGCCGCGTCGAGCGCCATGAGCGCGGCGAGCGCGTAGCTCGCCGGCGTTCTTCCCAACGGGTGCGCAAGGAGCTCTGCGGTCAGGCGCATCGCCTCTCGGCAAAGCTCGGCGCGGATCGCCGTCTCGGCGCAGGCGCCGTGATAGCCTTCGTTGAACAGAAGATAGAGCGCGCGCTGCACCGCGGGGAGCCGCGCCGCGACCTCCGCGGCGGCGGCGACGTCGAACAGCTTCTTCGATTGGGCCAGGACAGCCTTCGCCCGCGTGATCCTTTTCTCGATCGCCGCCCGGCTGCTGACGAAAGCGCCGGCGATTTCGCCGACGCTGAAGCCGCAGAGAATGTGCAGAATGAGCGCGACCTGCGCCTCCTCGGCCAGGCGCGGATGGCAGCAGGAGAACATCATGCGCAGGAGATCGTCTCGAATGGCGTTCGCGCCGAACTGCTCCTCGATGATCGAGGCCCGCGTCCATTCGCTTTCGAGATAGCGGCCGAGTTCAGGGGCGTAGCTGCGCGCCGTACGCTGGCGGCGCAAGGCGTCCAGCGCGCAGTTCTTGGCGGTCGCCATCAGCCAGGCGGAAGGATTGTCTGGAACGCCGCGGAATTTCCAGACTTCCGCCGCCCGGCAGAAGGCTTCCTGCACCACGTCTTCCGCCAGGCCGAGATTGTGGACGCCGAAAATCCGCGTCAGCGCCGCAATCATGCGTCCCGCCTCGCGGCGGAAGAGATGGTCGCTCAGCTCCATTACGCTTTCAGCTCTTGGTATTGGACGTTCAGCGCCTGAACCGGCCGCACCTCGACCGCGCCGCCGACGTCGAAAATCGGGCAGCCTTTCGACAATTCCACCGCCTCGTCGAGATTGGCGGCTTCGATCAGCGTATAGCCGCCGATCAGATCCTTGGCCTCGGCGTAGGGGCCGTCCTGGACGTTTCCTTTGTCGCCGCGGACGACCTTGCCGGCGGCCTCGAGGGGCCGGCCCATATCCTTGATATGGCCCTTGTCGCCGAGCGCTTTGAACCAGGCGACCCATTTCTCCGTGTGCTTTTGCCGCTGCTCAGGCGAGGCGAAATAGTCGCGGCCGCGGAACAGAAAAGTGAATTCGCTCATGACGGAGCTCCTCGTTGGTGTTGCGAACAGCATAGAGACGCGCGAGGCGCGGCCCGGCGGACATTTATTTTCCCGCTGAGGCGCGCCGTCGCTCAGAGCCGCGCCAGCGCCACGACGCGCGCGCCCATCGCGACCAGGATTGCGCCGACCGCCTGTTCGACCGCGCCGCGGACGCGGCCATAGGCGCGCTGAACCCGCGCTTGCGAGAACAGCAGGGCGAGAAAGGCGAACCAGGCGATCTCTTCGACAGCGACGATGGCGAGCGCCGCGAGCCGCACGCCGAGCGGCGCCTCGGCCGGCAGCATGGCGACGAAAATGCTGCTGAAATAGACGACCACTTTCGGATTGGTGAGCGTGAGCGACACGCCGACCAGCATGGCCCGGGAAAGCGAGCCGCGCCGCGTCCCGCGTTCGGTCGGCGCCTGATCCATCGGCTCGGTGCGGCCGGCCTCCCGCCAAGCCGCCAGTCCGAGCCAGACGAGATAGATTCCGCCCAAGATTTGCAGCGCGCCATAGATCGCCGCGAAGCGCGTCATCGCCAGCCCGACGCCGAACGCGGCGGCCGCCGCCCAAAGCACGGCGGCGAAGGCGACGCCGGCGGCGACCGCCAGCGCTGTCAGGCGCGATCGGCTCGCGGCCGCGCGCGTCACCAACAAGAAGGCCGGGCCCGGCGTGACGATGGCCAGCATATTGGCTACGGCGATTGCGCTGAGCGCGAGCCCGTACGACATGACGCCTCCCGCGATTTTTTAAAGGAGCTTAAAGTTCGTTGTCGCGGCTGTAAACACTTGGGATCGAAATCAAACGCGTCTCCAAACGCGGCGCCGATGGCTTATTGCGGGCAATCGCCGATAGAGTAACCTCGCATCGGGATCGGAGCGATTTGGCGGTGTCGAAAAATCTTGTCTTCGTCGGCGACCTCGTCTTGCCGGATCGCATTCTGCCCGACGGGGCGCTCGTCTGCCTCGACGGCCGCATCATCGAGATTTGCCCGGCGGAGCAGGCCCGAAGCGACTGCGAGCTTGTCGACTGCTCGGGACGCTTCGTATCGCCAGGCTTCGTCGACATCCATGTCCATGGCGGCGCCGGCGCCGATTACATGGATGGCGACGTCGACGCGGTCGTCGCCGTCAACAGGGCGCATGCGCGCCATGGGACGACAACGATCTTTCCGACCACGACGACCGGATCGCGCGCGCAGCTCGACGCGATGATCTCGGCATGCGAAGCCGCGAAGGAGCGCTGGACGCCCGCAGACGGCGCGCGAATCGGCGGCGTGCATTTCTATGGCCCGTATTTCGCCCCGGACAAGGTCGGCGTCCATGCGCCGAGCGGCCGGCGCGACCCGGATCGCGAAGAATACGAGAGCTTCCTAAGCCGGGACATCGTCAAGATCGCCACCTGCGCCGCCGAGCTTCCCGGCGCGCGCGACTTCTACCGCTTCGCGCGCGAGCGCAATTGTATGATCACCTGCGGCCATTCCAACGCCGAGTGGGCCGAGCTGGAGCGCGCCTATGCCGAGGGCATGCGGCATGTCGATCATTTCTGGTGCGCGATGAGTTCGGTCGCCTCGCTGCGCGGCCGCTTCGGCGCGCCGATGCGCGCCAGCATGGAGCAATACGTACTCTGGAATAAGGGAATGAGCACGGAAGTCATCGCCGACGGCGAGCATCTCTCGGACGAATTGCTCAATTTCGCCTTCGATATGATCGGCCCGCAGCGGCTCTGTCTGGTCACCGACGCGAACCGGGCCATGGACGCTCCGCCCGGAACGTACCGTTTCGGGCCGCAGGAGGGCGGGACATTGGTCGTCAGCGACGGCCGCGCGGTTCGCGGCGAAGACGGAAGCCTCGCCAGCTCGATGTGCGGTATGGACGTCATGGTGCGAACCATGGCGCGCGCCGCCAAGGCGCCGCTGCCGCGCATCGTTCAAATGGCGTCGCTCACGCCAGCCCGCCTGGCCGGCGTCTCGGGAACATGCGGCAGCCTGGAAATCGGCAAACGCGCCGATATCGTCGTGCTTTCGCGAGACATCGAGCTTGAAGCCGTCTATATCGAGGGCGAGCCGGCCTAAGGCCGAAGACGAGAATTCCGGATCCATGGCTCAAACCGCCAAACCGCTCGATCGCTTCGCGGCGGCGATCATGCTCGTGCTCTGCGCGAGTTGGGGCTTGCAGCAGATCGCCGCCAAGGCCGCGCTCGCGGACTTTGCGCCGATCACCCAGGCCGCGTTGCGCTCGCTCGGCGCGAGCCTCGCGGTCGGCGCCTTCGCGCTGGCGCGCGAGCCGAAGATTTTCCGTCGCGACGGCTCGCTGCCGCTCGGCGCTCTGGCCGGCCTGATCTTCGCGGCCGAATTCATCGCTTTGTTCCTCGCCGTGCAATGGACCAGCGCGGCGCGGGTCATCGTCTTCCTCTATTCGGCCCCCTTCTTCGTCGCGCTCGGCGCGGTCCTGTTCCTGCCGCAGGAGCGGCTGCGGACCCTGCAATGGCTCGGCATGGCGCTCGCTTTCTTCGGCGTCGTCGTCGCGCTGTCGGGGGCTGGCGGCAAACAGGGATTGATCGGCGATCTGTTGGCGATCTTCGGCGCGGCGACCTGGGCGATGGTGACCGTCATGGTCAAGGCGACGTCCTTCCGCTTCGTCCCGCCGATCAAAGTGCTGCTCTACCAGCTCGGCGTTTCGGCGATCGTCATGACGATCGCCGCGCGGGTCGCGGGCGAGCCCTGGCCGAGTCATGTCTCGCTGATCGGCGCGGCGAGCCTGATCTACCAGACCTTCTGGGTTGCCGGCGCCACGTACCTCGCCTGGTTCTGGCTGCTGACGCGCTATCGCGCCGGCGATATGGCGGCGTTCACGTTTCTGACGCCGGTCGTCGGCGTTCTCGCCGGCCATTTTCTGCTCGGCGAGAGCCTGTCGCCGGGTTTCCTCGCCGCGCTCGCCATGGTGGCCGGCGGCGTTCTTCTGGTGAATTGGCCGGCGCGGCCTGCGGCCAAACCGGCCGGCGGGCGCTGAGCCGAAGATGGACGACACCTACGATAGATTCGTTGGCCGCCTGCGCGAATTCGCCAGTTCCCAGCGCGCAGAACAAGAAAAGATCTATCAAAAATCGCCGTGGACGCATTGGGGCGTCGCCTTGCCGCAGATGGACGTGGCGATCCGTGAGACACTTCGCGGCGTCCCGGCGCAAGAACTCACCGACCTGAGCGCGCGCCTCTGGCGCGAGCCGGTTTGGGACATGAAGATCGCCGCGGCGCGCATCCTGGCGCAGAAGGCCGTTCCGCCCAGCGAGCGCGTATGGCGCTTCGTGCGCGCGCGCATGCCTGATCTCGACGGCTGGGCGGTGGCGGACAATCTCGCCAATGTCGGCTCGCGCTGTCTGCTCGCCGACGAGAGCCGGCTGGACGCGGTCGAGGCTTGGACCAAAAGCTCCCATCTTTGGACGCGTCGCGCGGCGCTCGTCTTCACTTTGCCCTGGACCAAGGACGGTCGCGATCCCGAGCGAATGCTCGGCTGGGCCGCCGTGCTCGCCGACGATCCCGAATGGTTCATCCAGAAGGCGATCGGCTGGTGGTTGCGCGAATTGTCGAAGCGCGACGCCCGGCGGGTGCGCCGCTTTCTGCGCGACCACGGCGCTCGGCTCAAAGGAGTCGCGCGGCGCGAAGCCTCGAAATATCTGACGGAATGAAGGCCGCGTCGCGCGAGCTTGTTTTCAGGTTCGGGAACGAAAGCGCGACGGCGCCGTTAATGCCTCCGACTTGATCTCTGGGCCGGTTTTCGCGGCGGGATCGAATCCAGAATGGCGGTTATTCGAGGAGGCTGTGATGAAGCGTGTTGTGAAAGCCCTTCTCTCGGCGACGCTTTTGATCGCCGGCGCCGGGATCGGGCGCAGCTTCGCCGATGAACGGGAAGTCAACAACATCTGGTGGAATTTGGATAACGACTACAACGATACCCATCAGACAGCCTGCGTCGCCGAGAATTACAACGATTACACGGTGGACGCCGTGTTCGAGGTCTATCCAGGAACATTCGATTTCGAGGGCAACCCTGTACCGAGCGCCGCCGTCCTCACGATGAGGCCCTATGTGACCTACAAGCTTTTCGGCTGGCCGGACGGCTCCAGCGCCGATCATCGCTGCGTGTTGCGGTCTTACACCGTGCATGTCCCCTAGAGCGAACGCGCTCCATCCGCCGCTATATGCGAGAGCTGACGGCCGCCTGCCGAAAGGCCAGCGCGTTCATGCGAGCGCGCGCCCCGTTCGATTTGCTTCGCATGGGACCAACTGCGGTCGATCGCCGCGCTCAGTCCGAAGGACGGCGCGGCGGTGCGAATGATTGTCTCCAAATCCGAAAGCATGGCCGAAAATCCCAGCCTCTCGCGGGCGAGAGTCGCATCCGCAAAGAGGATCGCCGGGTCGCCCGCGCGACGCGGTCGCACCACGACCGGCGCGCTCCTGAAAAGGTGGGCGATTGACGTCACGATTTCGCGAACGGACCATCCGCGTCCGGCGCCGAGATTGACGCGCAGATTTTCTCCGCCGCGGAGCAGATAATTCAGCGCCAGAACATGCCCTCGCGCCAGATCGCCGACATGCACATAGTCGCGAATGCAGGTTCCATCCGGCGTCGGGTAATCGTCGCCATAGATTTCGAGGCGGTCGATTGTGCCGCTGGCCGCCAGCAGGGCGCGCGGAATGAGGTGAGTCTCGGGATTGTGCCGCTCCGCGAGTTCGCCGTCCGGATCGGCGCCGCACGCGTTGAAATAGCGCAAGGCGACGTACCGGAATCCGTAAGCTTGCGCATAATCTTGCAGGATCTGTTCGCCGACCAGCTTGGTCCGCCCATACGGACTGATCGGCGCGAGAATTGCGGTTTCTTTGATCGGCAGCGAATCGGGCGCGCCGTAGACCGCGCAACTGCTCGAAAAGACAATGTTGCGCAGACCCGCTTCTCGGCAAGCGCGCAGCATGGCGACGAGCCCGCTGACATTGTTGCGATAATATTCCTCCGGATCGACGACCGACTGGCCGACATAGGCGGAAGCGGCGAAATGGACGAGCGCGACAGGGCGATAGGCGCGGCACGATTCGACGAAGGCGGCTTCGTTGGCGACGTCCGCCTGGACAAACGGTCCCCATCGCACGGCGTCGCGGGCGCCGCTGCTGAGATTGTCGTAGACGATCGGTCGGAAGCCGCTGGCGGCGAGCAGCTTGCACGTGTGGCTGCCGATGAAGCCGGCGCCGCCGGTTACGAGGACAGGGCGCGCGTCCATGCTGCGTTCATTCCTTTGCCCGTCCGAGAATATGGAGCTTTCGGCGTCACGCGAGCAGCCACTCGCGCGGCGGCGAAAGAAGTCCGCGTTTCGGCGACCCGATCACGTCGAAAGAATACGCCCGCCAATGGTAGTCGAAGGCGAAGCGCCATTCGGCGTCGTGGAGGCCGACGCTGACGTCGTAACGGCCTGCGGCAAGATCGAGCCGACGGAGGCGCAGCTCCACTTTTTTCAACCCGCTGAGCGTCTTGACCTGGATGCGGTCGGCCTCGGTATTGACGTCAATGCAGTCTTCCTTTGGCCCGCGGCCGATCGCCGCCGAGAGCCGCGGCCACTCGATCGGCCGCGGCGCATCGATCGTGATTTCAATGACCAGGCCCTCTCCCGAATGGATTGCGCGCGCTTCGCTCCCTCGCTCGTCGAGCAGTCGAACGTCGACGATTTGCGCCTCGAGCGTGCCGAAGCGGTTCTCGTCCAGGTTCAGGGCGACGCCGGCGGTCGTTACAAGCGGCTTCATCGTCGCCGCCGCGCGGCGCGCGGCCTCGGCGTCCATGTCGGCGCGGTATTGGGCAAGGACTTCGGTCGGATCGCCCAGCGACGCGGCGCCGCCGCGCCTGATCCAGAGCGCGCGATCGCAAAGCGCCTCGATCTGCGTCAGATCATGGCTGATGAGCACGATGGCGCAGCCCTGCGCCCTGAACTTCTTGATTTGCTCGAGACATTTTTGCTGGAAGGCCACGTCGCCGACGGCCAACGCCTCGTCGATCAGCAAGATTTCCGGATCGACATGAATGGCGGTGGCGAAGCCGAGACGGAGCTTCATGCCGGCGCTGTAGGTGCGCACCGGATTGTCGATCGATTGCTCCAACTCGGCGAAGGCGATGATTTCATCGAGACGCGCCCGCACCTGGCGATGCGTTAGACCGGCGATGACGCCGTTGATGAAAATATTCTCCCGTCCCGACAAGTCCGGATGCGTGCCGCTATTGAGCTCCAACAGGCCGCGCAGCCGCCCGCGCCGGATCACTTCGCCTTCGTCCGGGCGCATGACGTCTCCCAGCAGTCGCAAGAGCGTCGACTTGCCGGAGCCGTTCTGGCCCACGACGCCGAGCATGACGCCCGCCTTTACCTCGAAACTGACGCCGCGAACCGCCCAAAAGCGATCGAGAGGCTTCAGCCGGGAGACGCCGCGCACCGCCATTTGTTTGAGCGTGCGCGGGCGCTCGGCATGATAGCGCGCGAAGCGCTTGCCGAGATTGCGGACGTCAAGCCTGATCTCGGCCATCAAAGGTCTTCCAAGAAGCGGTAGCTCGCTTTCCTGAAGTAGCTCGCCGCCGTCACGAGGAGAACGAGCGAAAAGGCGAGCGTCGCCGCCAGGCCGGCAAGGTCGGGAATCCGCCCGTCGATCAAAACCGCGCGGTACGATTCGAGCAGACCGTACATCGGATTGATGCGCAAGATGGCGCGGTAGTGCCCGGGAACCTTGTCGCCGCTATAAAATATCGGCGTCAGGTAATAGCCGATCTGCAGCAGGATCGGGACAATATGCTGCATGTCGCGGGCCGCGACGTTCAACGCGGCCGCGAAGAAACACAGGCCCAGCGTTAATGCGTATTGCACGACGACGATGGCCGGCAGCCAGAGAATCGCGAAGCCCGGACGCGCGCCTTCGACGATCAACAGCGCCAACAGAACCGGAAACGCCACGGCGAGCGAGAACAAATTGGCGGTCACCGACACGATCGGCAAAGCGGCGACCGGAAATCCGGGTTGGGAGACGAGGTTGGGATTCGAGGTGATCGCCGCCGTTCCGTCGGTCACGGCGGCTTGTAGCCATGTCCAGGCGAGGATGCCGATATAGACAAAGGACGCGTATTTATCGATAGAAATGTTAATTATCACTTTGAACACGAAATAGAACACGAGCAGGAACAACAAGGGCGTCGCCAGCGCCCAGGCCATGCCGATGGCGGTGTTTCGATAGCGGCTGACAAAATTGCGGCGCACCAGGATGAGGACCACGTCGCGGAAGTGGCTCCAGTCGTGGCCTATTGCCTGGAGCCCGGCGCGCGGCGCTCCGCTCCGCCGTCCGGCGCTCCGCGAACGGTCCTGATCCTTCGGCGCGGAAGCAGGGCCGAAGGCGCGTCGGCCGCTCCGCAAGGCCGCCAAGCCGATCCTCAATGTCCGCCTCCTTCGACTCTGAAGATCGAACATGGACTTATGTTCTAATTATGTTATGTTAACCTTTAACATAAAGGCCCGCAAGCAGGGGCGTCGGGCGCCGAGGTTTGTAAACGGGATAGCGTTTTCAGTTGGTTGAAAGTCGATGGGATGCGAGCCGATCTGACGGTGGACAAGGGCGCCGGCGACCTGCCTCCGGCGCGTCAAGGGGTCGGGGCGCTGATTTGCCTCGAGGCAGGACCTGCGGCGACCGGCTCCGCGCATCCTCGCCTGATGGTCGTTTGGAGCGGCTCGCGCCCCATTGGCCAACTGTACCTCGCCGGCGAAGCGCCGCGGCCGCTTGAGACGTCGGATCTGCGCGCCTCGGTCGTCATCTGCACCCGCGATCGACCGGAAGCGCTGGCGCGCTGTTTGGCGTCGATCGCCGGCCAGAGCCGCCGCCCCGACGAGGTGATCGTCGTCGACAACGCCTCTCTCGGCGGCGAGACCCGCAACGTCTGCCGCAGGGCGGACGTGCGCTATGTGCGGGAAGACCGTCCGGGGTTGGACGTCGCCCGCAATACCGGCGCGAGAGCGGCGCGTGGAGAGATCGTCGCTTACACCGATGACGATGTGATTCTCCACGCCGACTGGCTCAAGCGCCTGATCGAGGCGTTCGATCAGCCCGACATCGCGGCGGTCACGGGCCTCGTATTGCCGGCGGAATTGGCGACGGACGCGCAATGGCATTTCGAGCGCTGGTGGGGATTTGGGCGAGGTTTTCAGCGGCTCGACTTCGGCGCCGAATTCTTCGCTTCCGACAAATGGCGCGGCTGTCCGGTTTGGCGGATCGGCGCCGGCGCGAGCATGGCGTTCCGCAAGTCGGTTTTTGACAAGGTGGGCTATTTTGACGAGCGGCTTGGCGCAGGCGCCGCCGGCTGTTCGGACGATTCGGAGTTCTGGCATCGGGTGCTGGCGGCGGGCGAGCGCTGCCGTTACGAACCGACCGCGGTCGCCTACCATTTCCATCGCCGAGACATGGACGGCCTTCGTCGGCAAATCCGCGCCTATATGCGCGGCCACGCAACCGCCTTGCTCGTGCAATTCGAACGCAGCGGAAATCTCGGAAACCTGCGGCGCCTGTTCGTCACCTTGCCGCTTTACTATGCGAGCCGCGCGCTTCGTCGCGCGCTCGTCGGCTGGCGCGACGAGGACCGTTTCACGCGAGAGCAGGTGGCGGGGCTCATTTCCGGCGTCATCTACTATCTGCGCGCGCCGCGCCCGCTCTCCGGGGGAGAGCCATGAACGGGTCGGCGGTCTGCGCGGCGCGGCCGGATGCGCGGCTCGTGAGCGTCGTCATTCCCGCCTACAATGCGGCAAGGAGCATCGATGAGACCTTGACGAGCGTGCGCGGCCAGACGCACGCGGCGCTGGACATCATCGTCGTCGACGACGGCTCGGAAGACGACACGGCAGAGATCGTCCGCCGCCATGCGCAGCAGGACGACAGGGTCCGGCTGTTCGTCCAGCAGAATGGCGGCGTCGCTGCGGCGCGCAACAAGGGCGTCGCCAACGCTCGCGCCGAGTTCATCGCCCCTCTCGACGCCGACGACCTCTGGGCGCCGGCCAAGATCGAAAAACAATTGGCGGCGTTGGACGAAGCGGGGGCGGAAACGGCGCTCGTCTATACCTGGTACACGACGATCAACGGCCGCGGCGAAATCATCGACGCCAACGACAGGCCGTCGCATGAAGGCGACGTGCTCAAGCAAATTTGCTGCGGAAATTTCATCGGCAACGGCAGTTCGCCGCTGATGCGCAAAAGCGCGGTTCTGGAATGCGGCGGCTACGAGCCGGGCCTGCGAGCGCAAAAGGCGCAGGGCTGCGAGGATCTACTGCTCTATTTCCGTCTCGCCGAGCGCCATCGTTTCGCGGTCGTGCGCGAGCATCTCGTCGGCTATCGCGAAGTGCCGGAGAGCATGTCCGGCGATTCCCGCCAAATGCTGCGGTCCTTCCGCCTCGTCGCCGCGGAGGTGCGGGCGAAATATCCTCATTTCAACGCCGAGACCCGGTTCGGCGAAGCGAGCCTGGCTGAGTGGCTGTTTTGGCGAGCCGCGCGAGCCGGCAGATATGTCGACGCCCTCCGCCTCTTGCTGCTCATCCTGCGGCTTGATCCGAACCATGGCCTTTTGACCCTGTCGCCGGGTTTGGCGCGGGCGAGCCTGCGCCGCGCCTTGCGCCCAAGACGACCGCCGGCGCCGCGTTCCGCGGCCCGCTTTCCGGCCGGGGCGGCGACTGTCGAGCAGAAGCTGATCGCCTCGAACATCGCCGACGCGATCTGATCGCGGCCGAACGCGCGGCGATTTTGTTGAAGGCTTAATGCCGACATCCGCCGCTCGTCCTTGCTGGGCCAGATGTCTCAAGTATCATTGTAATAAACCTGAGCCGACATTTCGGAAATATTATTTAGCTTAACGGATGGTAACAGAATATCAAAGTTGACGCCGAGTAAATATCGGCCATGATTTGAGCGTCTCAGGCTTAACTGGAGGGCAAACATTATGACGAGCTCCACTGCACGTTCCGGCGATTTCCAGGACCTCTCGAGCCTGCAAAGGTTCGCCTTGAGCTTCGACCGTTCAGGTCGCGAAGACTTCCTCGACCGGATGGCGCGTCTCGACGCCGCGCGGGACACCCGGCCCGCCGATTCGACGCCTCCGCATGACGACGACGCGCTTGTCCTGGCGGGGCGAGCCTTGGACGAAGCCTGGGCCCTCGAGGTTCACGCGCTGATCTTGGCGAAGCGGGCAAGGAATGCAGAGGCGACGGCCGCGGCGCAGGCGGCGCGACAAGCGACCGCGCGGATCGTCCAGCGCATCGAAGCGGCCGCCGCGAGCAGCGCGGAAGATTACCGAGTCAAGGCCCGCGCCGCTTTGTGGCGTCGCAACGGCGAGCCGGCCAAATCGCGCCGCGCTTGATGCGCCAATCCTGACCGTCGCTCCAGGCGCGATCGTTCTCGCGCCTGGCGACAGGCGATCCCAGATTATTCGTCGTGTTTTAGATCGATTCCGGCGAAATCGGGCGACCGAGGTTGCGCCGTCACGCGTCCAGCCGCTTCCCCAAACGCCCGGCCAAATCCTGAATGAATTGCCACGCCGTGCGGCCTGAGCGGGCGCCGCGCGTCGTCGCCCATTCGAGCGCGTCGCGGGCGATCTCCTCGCGCGGCGCCGCAAGGCCGAAATGGTCGGCGTAGCCGAACACCATGGCGAGATACTCGTCCTGGCTGCACCGGTGAAAGCCGAGCCATAGGCCGAAGCGGTCGGACAGCGACACTTTCTCCTCCACCGCCTCGCCGGGATTGATCGCGGTCGAGCGCTCGTTCTCCATCATGTCGCGGGGCAGCAGATGGCGACGGTTGGAGGTCGCGTAGAAGAGCACATTGGCCGGCCGCCCCTCGATGCCGCCTTCGAGCGCGGCTTTCAGCGATTTGTAAGACGTGTCGGCCGCGTCGAAGGAGAGGTCGTCGCAAAAGACGAGAAACCGGAACGGCGCTTCGCGCAGCAGCGACATCAGGCCCGGCAGGCTCTCGATGTCCTCGCGGTGGATTTCGACGAGTCTCAGGCCGGCTTGAGGGTCGCGGCGGTTGATCTCGGCATGGACGGCCTTGACCAGCGACGACTTGCCCATGCCGCGCGCGCCCCAGAGCAGGGCGTTGTTGGCGGGCAGGCCCTTGGCGAAACGCTCGGTGTTTTCGAGCAGCGCGTCACGGACGAAATCGACGCCGCGCAGCAGCGCGATCTCGACGCGATTGACCTTCCTGACCGGCGCGAGACCGCCGCGATCGGCATGCCAGACGAAAGCTTCGGCCGCGGCGAAATCCGGCGCCGCCGGAGGCGGCGGAGCGAGCCGCTCGAGCGCCTCGGCGATGCGGGCGAGAAGCGGATCGGCGGAATTGTCGAGGGCGGGAAGCGGGCGGAGCGGCTTTTGCGGCATGGCCACTTGATCTATCCGACGGCGCGTTTGGCGCAAGCGGTCCGCAAGCTCCACGAACTCTCCGCAGAGCTTCGCCGCTTCATGCGCCCGCGGCTCGGCCGCGACCCCGAGAGTGCGGGCTTTTCCCAAGATTTTTGCGGTCCGTCGCCCTGATCTCATCAAAATTTGATTGGATAAGCCGAAACAAATCTCGTCCGAGATTCGCCCTGCAGGGGCTCAGAACGAGGCGACAAGGAGAACGATTGGTGAAATTGTCTGCATTTTCAAAAGGTTGCTTAGGCGCGGCCGCGCTTTTTGGACTGTTCGCCTCGTCGGCGGCCGAAGCCGGCTGGAACGCCAATGGCGAATGGGCGCGCGAGGACGGGGAGGTGCGGGTGCGCCTGTCGCGCTGCGGCGGCAATATTTGCGCCGTCAATACCTGGACCAAGGACCCTTACGGCCAGGAAAAAACCGGCGACCGGTTCATCATGACGTTGGTTTCGACCGATTCTGGCCATTGGACCGGCTCGGCCTTCGATCCGCAGCGCCACCTTGTCTACTCGATGGATGTCAGCCTGAGCGGCCAGCAATTGACGACGCATGGCTGCATCGCCGGCAGCTCCATGTGCCAGACCGCGGCTTGGACGCGCGTCTCGAAGTAACCGGCCGGAGACCTGATCGGGCGTGACCCCGGGAGAAGCCGTCATTGCGGTCTGGGTCCTGTGGGTCGCCTCCTGGATCGCGGCCGCAATCTGGTCCGATCCGGCCGCGTCGCGGCCGGCCGCGCGCGAGGAATTGCTCTACCGAGCGGTCACCGTGGGCGGCGTGGCGCTGCTCGCCGCCGGCCATCGCCTCGACCACGGCGCTCGGCTATGGCGACTTGGCCAACCCGCCCAGTGGGGCCTCGTCGCCATCATCGTGATCGGCTTGGCGTTCGCCTGGCAGGCGCGGCTCTATCTCGGCCGGCTATGGTCGAGTTCGGTCACCAGAAAGGCGGATCATCGCGTCATCGACACGGGCCCCTACGCCGTCGTGCGCCACCCGATCTATACCGGGATCATCGCCGCCCTCTACGCCACCGCGATTTGGAAGGCCGACGCCTTCGGCATTGCCGGCGCGCTGCTGATGACGATCGCCTTCTGGCTGAAGGCGCGGCTTGAAGAACGCTTCCTGCGCGAGCAATTGGGCGCCGAGGCGTACGATTCCTATCGGCGCAAGGTTCCGATGCTCGCGCCGTTCGGACCGAAAGGCGCAGCTCCCTTGCCGAAGTGGGAAGAGCAGGGGTGAGGCGTAGGACCTTGAGAATCGTCGACGTACTTTCTCGCTGATCCGTTTCAGGCCCCTGTTTTCCACCTCTGTACCATCGCCCTGCTTCTCTCGCTTTCAGGAGGGGAGGCTCCCCTTTCGCTCGGCGCTCTGCTAGATTGCGCAGGCGGAGGGGCTCATCATGCAATTCTCATCGCGGCGCGCCGCGCTTGCTTTAGCGTTCACGCTGGTTTCCGCCGTCCCGGCCATCGCCGAGACGGCTGACGATTTCGTCAAGCGCCTCCTGGCGCGCGCGCCCGCGATCGGGACGACTTACGCCTGTTTCGAGCGCGTCTACGACGCGGCGCATCTTGCTTCGCATCCCCAGCAAAATGTCGAGACCATGACCTTGCTGGTGAAATATACGATCGCCGCCCATCCCGATCCGGGCGAGGCGCCGCAATACGAACTGCGCATCGGCGTCAAGTTCCGCCAAGCCAAACGGATGAAGGAGGTCGACGGCGAATGCTCGGCGACGCATCCCGAGAATGATCCCAACGGGCCGGTCGCCGCCCATTGCGGCGTCGCCTGCGACGGCGGCGCCATCGACGTCGCGTTGAAGGACAACGGCGCCATGCTGGTGACGATCCCGGCCGGCGCGCGCACCTGGACGCCGGGCGCCGACGACAAGCAGGACGAGGCGGACAGAGAAGCGCTGCATGGCGGCTTCGGGACGGACGACAAATTGTTTCGCCTCGATCGCGCCGACATGCGACAATGCCTCGTCCTCGCCGCCGACAGGAAAGAAAAGGCGCAGATGACGCGCCAGCATTGAAGGAGCGGCCGATGGAGCGTCGCAATCTCTTTTGCATCGCGCTGGCCGGCCTCGCCGGTCTCGCCGCGACCGGCGCGCGGGCGGACGTCCGCGCGCAGAAGGTCGTCTATCACCTCGCCGACCCCGAGAAGGTCGGCTTCGTACTTGGCAACATTCGCAATCATCTCGACGGCGCCGGCGGGCCCGCGGCGATCAGAGTGGCGCTCGTCGTCCATGGCCGCGCGCTCGCCGCGTTTCGCGCCGACGCGCATGACCGGGCCGTCCATGAGGCGACCGAAGCGGCGGCGAAAGCGGGCGTCGCGCTTTACGCTTGCGCGCATACGATGGATGCGATGAAACTCGGCCTGAACGATCTCAGGCCGGGCTTCGCCGCGGCCGAGAAGGGCGGGGTGGTCCTACTCGCCGATCTGCAGGCGCAAGGCTGGGCCTATTTGCGGCCGTGACCGTCTCGCAAGGGAGGAAATCTTGTCCTTGACGACGCTGCTCGCTTTCGCGCTCGTCGCTTTTATCGGCATTGCGACGCCCGGCCCGACGGTCCTGCTCGCTTTGAGCAACGGGTCGCGTTTCGGCGTCGGCCGGGCCGCATTCGGCATGGCCGGCGCGGTCGCCTCAGATTTCGTTCTGATCGGCGCGGTCTCGGTCGGCCTCGGCGCGCTGCTCGCGGCCTCCGAATTCTGGTTCGCCGTGGTCAAATGGATCGGCGTCGCATATCTCGCCTTTCTCGGGATCATGCTGCTGCGCTCGAAAGGCTCGCTCGACGAGGCGCTGCGCGAAGCGGCGGCGGGGCGATCGAGATCGGCGCGGGCGATCTTCCTGAAGAGCTTCCTCGTCGCCGTGACCAATCCGAAGGGCTATCTCTTCTTCTCGGCCTTCCTGCCGCAATTCATCGCGCCGAACGCGCCGCAAGCGCCGCAATTCGTGACGCTCGCGCTCATTTTCGCGACGATCGACTTTATCGTGATGCTCGCCTACGCGACGCTCGGCTCGCAGGCGATGCGCGCGCTGAAGACGAACGGCGCGCTGTGGCTGGACCGCCTCTGCGGCGGCGCGCTGCTGGCCTTGGCCGGGTCGCTGGCCTTCTATCGAAAGGCGAGCGCGTAGAGCTCATTCCTCGGACGGAAGCAAAAGGGGCGGGGGCGAGCGGCGCTGCGCATCGGAATGGAGCGGCGCGGCGCGGGCCGGTTTGCAACGGCCGTACTCTCACCCCAAAGCCTGCCGCCTCGGAGAGCGCTCAGCCGACGCTGCACATCGTCGCGACCGCTTTTCGCGCGATGCTTTCCAGCTCCGGCGCCGCCACGCCGGCGCGCGCCCTTATCGCGATCGTGTGCAGCGCGCCCGTCGCCAGGGTCGCCAGCGCGGCGGGATCGGCGCCGGCGGCGATTTCGCCGCGTTGTTGCGCGGCGCGGATCAGCGCTTCGAGCCGCTCGTCGAGGCGCCGCACGCTCTCGGCGAGGGCGATGCGGATCTCCTCGTCTTCGGCGGCCGCGGTCGGCGCGGTCGAGACCGAGAAGCAGCCAGGCGGGCGGCCAGGCGCGCCGCAATAGATCGCGATCGCGCGGACGTAGAATTCGTCGAGCGCGTCCTTCAGCGGCCTATCCTCGCGCAAGACTTCGCGCATGGCGCGCGCGCTCATTCGCCAGTAATGTTCGAGCGCCTTCAGATAGAGCGCGCGCTTGTCGCCGAAAGCGGCGTAGAGGCTCGGCCGGTTCATCCCGGTCGCCGCGGCGAGATCGTCGAGGGACGTGCCGGCATAGCCCGCCTTCCAGAATGTCTCCATGACCCGGGTCAGCGCCGCTTCCGGGTCGTAAGCGCGCGGACGCCCGCGCCGGCGGGACGCCGCGGCGCTTTCGCCTTTTTCTTGTTTTTGTACCATATCGCAAAAAATCATTGACAGCCGCGGCCGGCCCGGTAATTCTATGCGGACCGATACAAAAATCAATGGGAGAGACGAAAGTGGAGCTCTATTTCTCGCCGCTCGCTTGTTCGATGGCCTCGCGCATCGCCCTCTACGAGGCCAAGGCCGAGGCGAGGTTCGTCGAAGTCGATCCAAAGACCAAAAAGACCCTCGCCGGCGACGACTTCTTCGCCGTCAATCCGATGGGCCTCGTGCCGACGATCCGTCTCGAGGACGGCCAGGTCCTGACCGAAAACGCCGCTATCCTGCAATATATCGCCGACCGCGCGCCGGAAGCGGGTCTCGCGCCAGCCGGCGGCATGGCGCGCGCGAAGCTGCAGCAATGGCTGAGCTTCATCGGCACGGAGCTGCATAAGGCGCTGTTCATTCCGCTCTTCGACAAGAAAATGCCCGACGAGGGCAAGGCGCGGACCCTGGAGAAGGGCGAGAAGCCGCTCGCTTATCTGAACGCCTATCTCGACGGCCGCGAATTCCTGCTCGATCGGCTCAGCGTCGCCGACGCCTACCTGTTCACCGTCCTGAATTGGAAAATCGCGACGCCGGTCGATCTCGAGAAATGGCCGGCGGTCGACGCCTATTATCATCGGCTCAAGCAGCGGCCGGCTTTCGCCCGCGCGCTTTCCGAAGAGCACGCGCTCTATGCCGAGGAGGCGAAGCGGCATAAGGCCGCCGCCTGAACGGCTTCGTCCGAGCGAGGCTGCGCCGGCCGCCTGGCCTGTTAATCGGCGGCCGGGATTGCTATATTCGCACGAGCTCGCCGGGCCTTGAACCCGGGCGAGGGAGATCGCGATGGCCTCGAAATCCCGATTCAAAGTCATGACCCTGACCGACGCCGCGGCGGCGCGGGTCAGCGAAATCATCGCCAATTCGGAAAAGCCGATCGCCGGCTTGCGAGTCGGCGTCAAGAATGGCGGCTGCGCTGGAATGTCTTACACGATGGAGTTCGCTGAAAGCGTGAACCCGCTCGACGAAGTCATTGAAGATAAAGGCGTCAAGGTGCTGATCGATCCTAAGGCGGTGCTCTTTCTGCTCGGCGCGCGGATGGACTATCGCACCGATAAGCTGTCATCCGGCTTCGTCTTCGAAAATCCCAACGAGACCTCGGCTTGCGGCTGCGGCGAGAGCGTCGCGATCACGCCGGCGAGCCCCGAGGCGCTCGCCGCCCAGGCCTAGAGCCAATGGACGCGGCGGGCTTGCAGAAATTCTTCGAGCCCTTCGCGGCGGTGACGATCAAAGGCATGTTCGGCGGCCGCGGCGTTTATGCCGACGGGCTGATGTTCGCCCTCCAGGCCGGCGACGATATTTATCTCAAGACCGACGCGGTCAGCGCGCCGCGCTTCAAAGCGGCCGGCTCGAGGCCTTTCGTCTATCGCAGCCCGATGGGTCCGCGGGAGACGAGCTATTGGCGTCTGCCGGCCGCGGCCGAGGCGAACGTTGGCGCGCTAAAAGAATGGTGCGGCCTCGCGCTTGAAGCGGCGCGCCGGGTCGCGGCGGCCAAGGCGGAAAAAGGCGCCCCGCGCGGCAAGAGCCGCGCCAAGCCGCGCGCCGGCGGCGCAGGCCCGGCAAGATGACGGCTTAACCACCGGGATGGACGTCGAAGGATTAAAGGAGCTCTTCGAGCCCTTCGCGCCGGTGAGCGTGAAACGGATGTTCAGCGGCCATGGCGTCTATGCCGAGGGCCTCTGCTTCGCCCTCAATTTGCGCGGCGACATTTTCCTGAAAGCCGACGAACTGACCCAAGCGCGCTTCGCCGCGTCCGGCGCCGAGCCCTTCGCCTATGAGGGCCATCGCGGCAAGGTCATGGTGATGAGCTATTGGCGGCTTCCGGCCAGCGCCTATGACGATCCGGACGAGTTGAAGGCCTGGTGCGGCTTGGCTATGGAGGCGGCGAGGCGCGCCGCTGCGGTCAAGGAGGCCAAGCGCGCGCGACGGCTCGCCAAGCCGGCGAAGGCCGCGGCGGGCAGGTCCGCGCGGGGCAGGGCGGGAAAAGGCGAAGCAGGGCGGCGGGGCCGGTGACGCAAAAGATTACCACGGTCGTTTTCGACATCGGCAATGTCCTGATCGAATGGGATCCCCGCCATCTCTATCGGCGCATTTTCACGACGCCCGACGAGACCGAGCATTTCCTTTCCACGATCTGCACCAGCGCCTGGAACCTCGAAATCGATCGCGGCAAGCCCTTCGCCGAAGCGGTCGCCGAACTCGTCGCTTCTTATCCCGAGCACGAGGCGGCGATCCGCGCCTTCGACGAGCGTTGGAGCGAAATGGTGCCGGGCCTGGTGCCTGGCTCGCTCGAACTGATGGAGCGGCTCGAACAGCGCGGCGCGCCGCTCTACGCCATCACCAATTTCTCGGCCGAGAAATTCGCCGAAGCGCGGCGCCGCTTTCCCTTTCTCGACCGCTTCCGCGGCGTGATCGTCTCGGCGCATGAGCGATTGCTGAAGCCGGACCGGGCGATTTTCGAATTGCTGCTGAGCCGCTACCGGCTCAGAGCGGAGGAATGCCTGTTCATCGACGATTCCGCCGCCAATGTCGCCGGCGCCCGCGCCGTCGGCATGGCGGCGCATCATTTCAAGGACGCGGCGGGACTGGAGGAGGCGCTGGTCGCGCATCGACTCCTCTGAGCGCCGATCCGCTATAATTCCTCGCCTTCTTCCGAACCGATAAGGCGGCGCTCGCCGCCGAAAACTTTGCGCAATCGCCATGGCCGTTGATGACCGTACTCGCCTTGCGGTTCCCTTCATTCTCAGGATCGCCCTGATCGGCGCTCTCGCCGGCGCGGCCTATGGCTATTTCGCCGCGACGGCGGCCGGGGGCTCCGGCCTCTATGGCTTCGAGCGCGGGCTGCTGACCGGCGCGGTGATCGGCGGCCTGTTGAGCTCGCTGAACTACTTCATTCTCGAAGCGCCGCGCCGCAATGGCGGCGTCCGCCGCGCGCCCTTCCTGCTGCATGTGGCGTTGAAATCGCTGATCTACCTCGTCGTGTTCCTGTTCGGCGCATGGATCGGCCAACGGCTCCTGCCCGTTCCGGGCGTCGGCGGTTTCGAAGTTGGGCTCGTCGATGTCCTCTACTTTTTCGCGATCAGCTTCGTCGTCAGCTTCGTGCTCGATTTGAACAGCTTGATCGGCCAGAACGTACTATTGAATTTCATCAGCGGCCGCTACTTTCAGCCGCGCGTCGAGCAGCGCGTCTTGCTGATGATCGACATGAGGAGCTCGACCGCCGCCGCCGAGCGCCTGGGCGAAGTCGATTTTCACCGCTTGCTCAATCGCTTCATCGGCGATCTCACCGGCCCGATCGTGATCTGGAAGGGACAAATCCATAAATATGTCGGCGACGAGCTGATCGTGACCTGGCCGCTCGCCGCCGGCCTCAAGGACGCGCGCTGCTTGCGCGCCTGTTTCGGCGCCGTCGCGCGCTTGGCCGATCTCGGCCCGGTTTACGAGCGCGAATTCGGCCTGACGGCGAGTCTGCGCGCGGCCCTACATTGCGGAGCGGTCGTCGTCGGCGAGATGGGGACGATCAAGAAGGAGATCGCGCTCATCGGCGATACGATGAATACGACCGCCCGCATCGTCGACGCCTGCCGCGACAGCGGCGAATTGGTCCTCGCCTCCGCTGCGCTGCTGCGCCAACTGACGACCATGCCGCCAGGCGTCGATGCGCGCCCGCTGGGACCGATCCCGTTGCGCGGCAAGAAGAGCCCGGTTGAACTCTTCGCGCTGAAAGAGGCTAAGGCGAGCGTCGTACCGAACGGCGCTGATGCTTTTTAAAGGTAGATGAACCCGCGGCGGCTTTCCGCCGCGTCGAGAGGATAGTCGTTCTCGACCTGGATCGCGGCGCCAAGCGCGCCCGGCTCGTCCAACCCCGGAATGAAAATTTGCGCGAGCCGCCGCGCGGCGATCTCGTTCTGATGGGGCAGTCGGACCATCGGACCGCCAGCCCTCGCCGGGGTCACGACGCTGTTGGCGAGGCCGCGCCAAGCAAGGAGGTCGCGCGCGACGCGGGCGCGGACAAGCAGGCTCATGTCGCTCCATTCCGGCGGCACGAGGCAAAGAAGCCGCGCCGCCATGCCCACCGCAAGGCCGTGCGCTTGCGCGAAGCCGAGCAATTTCTCGAACTCGCCTCGCTCGACCCACCAGGCGCCGGCGGCGACCTGAAGCGGCGTTCGCCCGGCGCCGCCGAAACGGTAGATTTTTGCGCCCGGCGCCAAAGCCCAGCGCAAAGGCGCGATCATGCCTCCGGTTTGCGCGTAGGCCAGAACATTGCCGCGCGCGTCGACAATCGCATTCCGTGGATTGAGATCCGTTCCCAGCGCGCGGCGCCGGCTGTTGGGATCGTCGAACGCTCTTTGATTGACGAAGGAGGGCATCGTCACACTCTCGTGAGCGCGCTTACCGGTCGCCGTCAATTGGCGACCGGACGGACGCGATTTACGGGATTGCGACGATAAGGGTTCGACAGAAAGAAAGAGAACCCGACATCGAGCCGATCGCCTTATTCGTCCGCTTCGGCTTCGACCTTGGCGGGCGCCGGTCTCACTGGCCGCAACAGGAAGCTCGGCACATGATCGCCGAGGCCGACGATCGGCGCGTCATTCTCTTCGCGCCGATGGTGGGGGCGGCGGGCCTCTTCGCGTCGCTCGGGCCTCGCCTGGCGATGCTCGTGACGCGAGGAGCGGCCGCTGCGCTCGCGCGGCTCCCGATCCTCGCGGGCTTCCGGCGCCTCCGAGCGCTCGGCGCTGCCGCGCGCGCGGCGGCCGCTGCGGGCTTCGGCGCGGCCATGGCCGCGCTCGCCGCGACCGCGGCGATGCTCCCGCCGCTCCTCGCGATGCTCGGTCTCCTCGGCGGCGAAGGCCTCTTCGCCGCCCTCGGCCCAGTCGATCTTGCGGTTGATCAGCTTTTCGATATCGGCGATCGCCTTGGCGTCGGCCGGCGTCACGATCGTCAAAGACTGGCCCAGTTTGCCGGCCCGGCCGGTGCGGCCGATGCGGTGGACGTAATCCTCGGCGTGATGCGGCGCGTCGTAATTGATCACGTGGCTGACGTCCGGAATGTCGAGGCCGCGGGCGGCGACGTCGGAACAGACCAGCAATTGCAATTCGTCGTTGCGGAACGCGTCGAGCGCGGCCATGCGCGAGCGCTGGTCCATGTCGCCATGCAGCGCGCCGGCCGAGAAGCCGTGTTTCTGCAGCGAGCGCGACACGACCGCGACGTCGCGCTTGCGGTTGCAGAAGATGATCGCGTTCTTGAAATTCTCCGCCTTGCGGACGATCCGGCGCAGCGTCGCCCGCTTTTCCTCCGGCGACGAGCCGGAGCGCACCAGCTTCTGCTCGATCGTCTCGGCGGTGGTGGCGGCGCGGGCGACTTCGACCCGGGCCGGATTTTGCAGGAACATCTCCGTCAGCCGGGTGATCTCCGGCGGCATCGTCGCCGAGAAGAACAAGGTCTGGCGGGTGAACGGGACCAATTTGCAGATGCGCTCGATATCGGGAATGAAGCCCATATCGAGCATGCGGTCGGCTTCGTCGATGACCAGGATTTCGATGCCGGTCAAAAGCAGCTTGCCGCGATCGGCGAAATCGAGCAGCCGGCCCGGCGTTGCAATGAGAACGTCGGCGCCGCGCGCGATCTTGGTCTCTTGATCGCCGAACGAGACGCCGCCGATCAGCAGCGCGACGCTGAGCCTATGGTTGACGCCATATTTGGCGAACGCTTCTTCGACTTGCGCGGCGAGTTCGCGGGTCGGCTCCAGGATCAGGGTTCGCGGCATTCGCGCCCGGGCGCGGCCTTGTTCGAGGCGGCAGAGCATCGGCAAGGTGAAGGCGGCCGTCTTGCCGGTGCCGGTCTGGGCGATGCCGAGCACGTCGCGGCCGGCTAAAGCGTAAGGGATGGCTTGCGCCTGGATTGGCGTCGGCGTGTCGTAGCCCGACGCTTCAACGGCTTTGAGCACCTTGTCGCTCAGGCCGAGTTCGCTAAATTTCATCGGTTCTCACTAAATCGACGCCTAATGAGCGTTCGCCCCCTTAACGCCTGACGCCGTCAAAACGCGGATTTTCTTGAAGGACGCTGAGCGTCCGCGCCGCGCGGGGTCCGCGAGACCTCTTTCGGCGCGCCGGGCCTCTATAGGGACGATTCACGCAAAGTCAATGACCATGCGGCCTCCGCCATCGATATGGCGATCCATGGTCAACGGGACAAGGTCGGACGGGCCTATTATTCGCCGCCGTTTGGGGAGCGTCTACGAGGACTCAAACCCGATTTGACTTTCGTCGCCGCGTCGCTATCATTTAACCGATGTGTTAAATGACGACCTGGCGGCATGGATAAGAACGACCCCCTTTCGGCCACCTTCGCCGCGCTCGCCGATCCGACCCGGCGGGCGATTCTTTCGGCGCTCGCCGCCGGCGACGCGACGGTCGGAGAATTGGCGCTGCCGTTTCCGATTTCCGGGCCGGCCATCTCCCGCCATTTGCGGGTCCTGGCCGAGGCCGGCCTGATCGAGCGCAAGGCGAGCGCGCGCTGGCGGATCTGCTCGCTGCGTCCCGAAGCGATGCGCGACGCCCATCGATGGCTCAGCAATTACCAGCGCTATTGGGAGGAGAGCCTCGATCGGCTGGCCGAACTCGTCGAAGCGCCTGAACATTCCGCCGCGTCGGCCGAGCCGAACAAGTCACGGAAATCCAAGCGGGAGAAAGGAAAAGGGAAATGAAAGAGGTCGCGACGTTTCACCTCGAAATCGAGCGTTTCATTCGGGCGCCGCGCGAAAAGGTCTTCGCGGCCTTCACCGACGCTTCAATGCTCCAGGCCTGGTGCTGTCCGCGCGGCCTGACGGTCGCCGAGGCCAGCGCCGACGCGAAGGTCGGCGGCGCCTATCGGATCGTCATGGCGCGGCGCGACGGCTCCCGATTCGTCGTCGCCGGCGAGTATCAGGCGATCGAGGCGCCGGGCTTCATCGCCTATACCTGGCGCGGCGAGGGCGGCCCGGCGGCCGGCTCGACGACGCTGATCGAGGTCCGATTGACGCCGAAAGATGGCGGCGTCGCGCTCCACATGCGCCATACCGGCTTTCCCGACGCCGCGGCCCGCGAATCCCACCGCCAAGGCTGGCGATCCTGCTTCAATCGCCTCAGCGATCTCGTCGATCCGGAGGGCAGCGCCGGCACGCTCACCCTCTTCGGCGATCCGCGCAGCTCCTACTGCTGGACCGTGCGCCTCGGCCTCGCCGAGAAGGGGATCAAATACCGGCTCGAGCCGAACCGGCCGCGAACGCCCGAGCAGCGCGCGATCCATCCTTTCGGCATGGTTCCGGCTTTGCGCGACGGCGAGAACGAGATCTACGAAACGCGCGCTATTCTCGGCTACATCGACGAAGCGTTCGAGGGTCCCTCGCTGATTCCGCCGGCCGGCGTGACGGCGCGGGCGCGCAACGAGCAATGGATCAGCGTGATCAATTGCTACGCCTACGACGCCATGGTCCGCCGCTATCTGTTTCAGCATATGGCGGCGAAGGGCGAGCCTCCTCTCGTCGTCGAGCTTGCCGCCGAGGCGCGGCGCGGTCAGCCGGTCGACAAGGTGGTCGCGGCGGCGCTGCGCGACATCGACGCGCAGCTTAACCTCTTCGAACAGGCTTATGACGGGGGCGATTATCTGACCGGGCCGTCGCCCTCTATGGCCGACCTGTTCCTGGCGCCCTTGATCTTCTACCTCAGTCAATTGCCGGAAAGCATGGAGTTGCTTAGGAAATATCCCGCGATACGGCGCGGTCACGAAGCGATGCGGGCGCGGCCGAGCTTTGCGGCGACGCTGCCCTACGCCGCGTGAGGCGACGCGCGCTGGCGATCGGGAAGGAGGGATCGGCCCCCATCGACCAAGGCTGGGGTCCTGACAGCGTCCGCTTGCCAGACCCGCAAAGGAGGGGACGGTAAATGACGAGGAACAGACGCGACCTCAAAAAGGACCTGGAATGCATTCGGCAGCTACTCTTGCGCGAGTGGGACCCGATCGGAATCGCCGGTGTCGGCCCCGACGACGAATATGACGAATATGTTGGCAGGGTATACTCAATGCTGACCAACGAAGCTGCGACGGAGCCGGCTATCGCAAACTACTTGCACAGGGTTGCGATACGCGAAATGCGATTAGCCGAGACAGAGGACCTTGCCGAGCGCACCAAGTCGATTGCCAAAGTGCTGGCTTCGCTTGGTTTCGAGTTCCGCAGCCGTTAGCCGATTTACATCCGCGGCCGTCAGCGTAGGCTTATTTGGGGACGGAGAGGGCCGGTCCAGGCGCGCCCCGCCGGCTCTCGTTCATGCGCCGCGGCGCGTTTCTATGCCGCGCCGGCGTCGCCGGCTTGGCCTGGCGGTCGTCGTCGCGCCAGCGCGAGCTTCACGCGGTCCAATAATTCGCGGCCGGTAAACGGCTTGGCCAGCGGCGGTCCGAATTCCTTGAGATCGTCCGGCAGTTCGCGGGCAACCGCGTCGTCGCCTGACTGGACGATCACCTCGACGCCGGGTCGATTCTCCTTGATCCAGCGAGCCAGCGCCAGGCCGTCCATCTCGCCGGGCATTTTGACGTCGGTGATGACGAGATCGATCACCAGCTTCGCATTAAGGGCGTCGAGGGCTTCTGCGGCCGTGGCGGCTTCGCTGACGCGATAATGGCACTGCCGGAGAAATTCCGACATATCCAGCCGGGTCAGCACCTCGTCGTCGACATAGAGGATGGTCTCGGGCGGCGGCTGATGGTCGTCTGCATCGCTCATTCTCGCCCCCTACCTCGCGCGCTGACGCCAGCAGCAAATGCAACACTGGAGCAAGATCAGAGTTCCCGCCGGAACGATTTTGCGACCTGGGAGTTTTGCGGCGCGATGAGCCTCGTCGTGACATATCGCCGCTACGCCGCAGATTGCCTCGCCGTTGCTCAACGGGCTCCCGACGAAGCCCGCAGGCGAATTTTGATCGAGACCGCCGCCCGTTGGCACAGAATGGCGGCCACGGTGGAACGCTATATGGAGCAGCATGAGGGCCTGGAGCCGCCGCTCTTCGCCCCGGTGAAGGAGAGCCGGACGGCGACGCCTTAGCGCAGTCCCGCTTTTATTCTTTCTGAAATCCGGAAATCTGTGCTATAGTCGAGCCCTCAATTGGACGGCTCGGCGCGGGAAAATCGTTTTCCAAATTTTCCGCATTGTAACCCTTTGAAAACGCCCGATTCGCGGAAATATGGATTTGGAAAAATTTGGACGTCGCCCGCGCGAGACCGACTGAGGAGCGCTCCCCTGGGCGCGTTAAGATAAGGCCAAAAGCTGCAGGTCGCGCCAGATGACGCAGCCACGGGACGGCGTCGGATCCGACCATCAATTCGCCGCGAATTTATTGAAATAGCAGCGAAAAATTCATTCAGCGCGCCGCCTGCTGTGGAGTCTGGCCGTGCGGCGCTTGCGCGGGGCCGTCGCCTCGGCCAAACAGGTTCAACGGCTTTTCAAGGGTGATTCGTGGCCGGCCAATTGGCGTTCGAGACGGAAATCGAGGTCGACCGGGGCGAAGCCGAGCCTTCGTTCATGGTCGATCTCGACGGATTCGAAGGTCCGCTCGACCTCCTTTTGGAGCTGGCCCGCCGGCAGAAAGTCGACCTCGCCCGCATTTCGGTCCTCGCCCTGGCCGAGCAATATCTCGCCTTCATCGAACAGGCGCGGAAAGTCCGGCTGGAGCTTGCCGCCGACTACCTCGTCATGGCGGCGTGGCTCGCTTATCTGAAATCTCGCCTGCTTCTGCCCGAGCCGCCCAAGCCTGAAGGGCCGGGCGCCGCCGAGCTCGCCGAGGCCCTGGCGCAACGCTTGCGCCGGCTCGAGCAAATCCGCCTCGCCGCCGAGGCGCTGATCAACCGGCCGCGCCTGGGCCGCGACTTCTTCGGCCGCGGCTCGCCGGAAGAAATGGCCGTCACGCGCCGTCCCGCCTATTCGGCGACGCTCTATGATCTTCTCTCCGCCTACGCCTCCCGCCGCCAGACGCAGGCGCGGGCGCATGTGCGCCTGAAGGAGCGGTTCGTCTGGTCCCTGGACGACGCGCGTCAGGCGCTGAACCGGCTGGTCGGCGTCGCGGTCGATTGGACCGAATTCGATTCCTGGCTGATCGCCTATTGCGCCGATCCGAAAATGCGTCGGACGGCGCGCGCCTCCTCGTTCTCCGCGGCGCTCGAATTCGCCCGCGAGGGCATGATCGAGTTGCGGCAAGACCGCGCTTTCGCGCCGATCTGGGTGCGCGCCAAACGCGCCGAACCTGCCTCCCCTGTCGAACAAGGCGAGAATCAGAATGGGTGAAGTCGCGAGACTGTTCGAAGTCACGATCGGGGAGACGGGCGCCGACGGCGCGCCGGCGGTCGAGCCCGAGGCCTTGCGGATCGCCGAAGCTCTCGTCTTCGCCGCCTCCGAGCCGCTCGACGAGGCGGTGATCGCCTCCCGGCTTCCCGAGGGGAGCGACGTGTCGGCGGTCATGGCCGAGTTGCAGCGGCTCTACGCCAATCGCGGCGTCAATCTGGTTCGCGTCGCCCGGAAATGGGCTTTTCGCACCGCGGTCGACCTCGCCTGGCTGCTGTCGCGGGAGGACAAGGAGCAGAAGAAGCTCTCCCGCGCCGCGATCGAGACCCTGGCGATCATCGCCTATCACCAGCCCGTCACCCGCGCCGATATCGAGGAAATTCGCGGCGTCGCCGTCTCCAAGGGCGCCCTCGACGTGCTGATGGAGACCGGCTGGGTGCGCATGCGCGGCCGGCGCAAGGCGCCGGGCCGGCCGATCACCTATGGCACGACCACGGATTTCCTCGTCCATTTCGGCCTGGAGGCGATCGGCGACTTGCCTGGCCTCGACGAATTGAAGGGCGCGGGCCTGTTCGACGGCCGCTTGCCGCCCGGTTTCGGCGTGCCCTCGCCGAGCGACGATCCGGCCCTGACCGAGGACGAGGACCCGCTCGAAGAGACCGCCGCAATGGTCGAGGCTTATGGGCCGCAGCAGGAGGAGGAGCCGCAGCCCGCGGACGAAGGCGCCGAAGAGGACGGCGCGACGGAAGAAGGCGCCTCGGAAGGGTAGGAGCGACGTCGCGTCGGAACGGCGCTTCAGTCCCGTTCTTCGCTCGCCGCGAACCTTGGCCGGATCGGCGGCGTTTGGCCGGCGGACGTCTCTCGACGCTCCGACCCGACGGCCAAGAGACGCATGTCCTCCCGGATGATCGAACGGATCAAGATCGCGGCCGCCATTGTGGCGGTCGCGCTCGTTCCGGTCCTCATCTGGTATCTCTCCAGCTTCATCCTGATCACGATGGGCGCGATCCTGGTGGCCGTCGCGGTTCGGCTCGGGGCGGAGCCGATTCATCGCTGGCTGAGATTGCCCACCAGCGCGGCCCTGGCCGCTTCGGGCTTGCTGATCGCCGCGCTGGTCGCCGGCGCCGGCTACCTTTTCGGAACGCGGATCGTCGCAGAGTTTCAGGAGGCCTTTCAGCGGATCGGCCAAGCCCAGCAAGGCATAACGTCGGCGCTACAGGGATCGGAAATCGGCCGGCAGCTCCTGTCCCATATCCAGGGCGGCAATCTGCCGATCTCCGATATTCTCACCCGCGTCTTCACCGTGAGCGTCGGCTTTCTCGAAGCGCTCGTGGTGAGCCTTATCGCCGGCATCTACATCGCCGCGCAGCCGACCCTCTACCGCGACGGGCTGGTCCTGCTGTTTCCGCGGCGCCTGCGCCCGAACGCGAAAGAAACGATCGACGACCTCGCCGTCGCGCTTCGGCTGTGGCTCCTTGGCCAATTGCTGCAAATGGTGGCGATCGGGCTGTTGTCGACGCTGGCCGTCACTCTGATCGGGCTGCCGTCGCCCGCCGCTTTGGGGGTGATCGCCGGGGTCTGCGAATTCGTCCCCTATGTCGGACCGATCGTCGCCGGCATACCCGCGGTACTCGTTGCGGCGACGAAAGGGTTTGACGCCGTCCTGTGGACGATCGGCGCCTATCTTCTCATCCACCAGGTCGAAGGCAATCTCATCGCGCCGATCGTCCAGCGCTACCTCGTCTATATGCCGCCGGCGGTGATCATTTTGGGCTTGGTGGCGATCACATCCGTTTTCGGTCCCGCGGCCGTCATCTTCGCGCCGCCGCTTACCGTGGTTCTCTTCGTCCTCGTCAAGAAGATCTATCTGCGCGACAATCTCAACGAGCCGACGCAACTGCCCGGCGAGGAGAAACCGCCGAGCCGAAGCCGTGAAGCGGCGGACAAAAAGGCCCCGGCGGAGCGCCGATGAGGGCGCTCGCGCCGGGGCCCGGACTTCGCGTCAGGAACTCAGTCGACTCGCGCGGCCGTAGCGGTCGACCCGGTCGACGGCCGCATGAAGCCGATCATGGTTCCGCTCAAGGCGCTGCCGGTGAGCAGGATCGCAGCGCCCGCGACGAGCAGCGCGGCGAGGGTGAGGTTCTGAGCGTAGAGGCCGCAAACCGCCAGGATGCCCAGCACCGTCACCGCGAGGCCGGCCATCGCCTGAACCGCGGTCGAGCCGGCCGCCATTTCAGTGGCGACGACGCGCACGATCGGCGTGCTGCTCTGGAACCGCATCGCGATCGCCGGCGAGGTCAACAGCCGCCAGACGGCGGAACTGCTGACCAACAGCGCCGCGCCGAAGGCGATCACCGCCACGCCGGTCAGGACCGGCGGGAAGACGCCGATCAGCGCCAGCACGCCCAGAACCACGCCGGCTATGCCGACCAGGAACAGCGCCGATATGCCGCCGCCGCTCATCGCGATGCTGGCGTCCGCGGCACTCGTTTCGAACTGCGCGAACTCGCTGAGCATCGCGCCGCCTTGGATCAGCAGCGCCGCGCCGAAGACGATCGTCGCGATCGACGCCATGCCTTCCGCCCTGACGCCAGCCAAACCGACAATCGCCAACACGATCGTCGCGACGCCGCCCAAGGCGTCGGCGAAACCGCCATAGGCGGTCGTCTCGTGAGAGACCGAAGAAGAACCATACGCAACTGACATGGGGACTCTCCATCCTAGCGAGCGAGGCTCTGCCGGCGCTGGAGAATCGAGAGACGCTTTTCGGCGAGTTCCGGTCCTCGGCCTGCAGGCCCCGGCATCGCAGACTAGCTGGATAAAAAACGTCGCCTCGCCGGGAAGGTTCCGGTATCGCGCCCGGCCGCCGTGATAGGCGGCGAAAGTTTGGATGGGTTTCGTCCCGTAACCTTGACGCGAAGGCCGCCGCGTCAGGCCGGCCAAGGTCGCGGGAGACGGACATGGCTAAAGCTCAGGCGCAGGCTCGGACGCTCAAAGGCTCCGCCTTCAACATTCTCTTCTCCGCCAGCTTCTTCGCCGGCTTCGTCTACGTCATGCTGCACTTTGGCTGAGCGCGATCCGAACCCTGCGGTTGAGACGGCCCTTCTTTTCAATTCCCGTCACCGCGGCCTGGCCGATCTCGCTGGTGCGCCGGACATGTGTGCCGCCGCAAGGCTGCAGATCGATCCCTTCGATCTCGACCAGCCTCACGCGCCCCGTTCCGGTCGGCGGCTTGACCGACATCGTCTTGACCAGGCCAGGATTGGCGGCGAGCTCGTCGTCCGAAATCCAGAGCGTGCGCACCGCCGCGTCTCTGGCGATCAGCGCGTTGAGCTTTTCCGCGATCTCCCCCTTATCGAGCGTCGCCTCGCCTGAATCGAAATCGAGCCGGCCCTCGCCGTCGCCGACCGCGCCGCCGGTCACGGGGTAGGGCAGAACCGCGGTCAGCAGATGCAGCGCCGTGTGGGCGCGCATTCGCTTGAAGCGCGAATCCCAATCGATCCGGGCGAGGACCCGCGCGCCTGGCGCAGGCAGGCTCGATCCATCGGCGAGACTGTGAAGGATGAGCGAGCGATCGGCGCCGTAAGTCGCATTGACCACCGCCAGCCGCGAACCGTCATCAAGAATGAGTTCGCCGCGGTCGCCCGGCTGGCCGCCGCCCTGCGGATAGAAAACCGTGCGATCGAGGACAATTCCGCCGGGATCGATGGATGAGACGATCGCTTCCGTCTCGCGGAGATAGGCGTCGTCGCGGAAGAGGGGTTCGGTCATGGATTGATCCTCGTCGCGCAATATTGCGCGATTGCGGCGATCATGTCTTGAACGTTGTTGCGAGCTCAGGCGGCGCGCAAGAAAGCTCGTCCCTAGACGAACACGCTCGGCGCGCTGGGCTTGCGTTCGAGCCAGGCCGGGACCGGCAGGCTCTTGGAGCGCAAGAACGCCGGATTGAACATTTTCGAAGCGTAGCGCATGCCGGAATCGGCAAGGATCGTTACGATCGTATGGCCAGGTCCCATCGCTTTGGCGAGCCGGATCGCTCCGGCGATATTGATTCCGGACGAGCCGCCGAGGAGGAGGCCTTCTTCTTCGGCGAGATCGAAGACGATCGGCAGCGCCTCCTCGTCCGTGATCTGGAAGGCCATGTCGACCGGCGCGCCGGCGAGATTGGCGGTGATTCGCGATTGGCCGATGCCCTCGGTGATCGACGAACCTTCGGCTTTCAAGACGCCATGAGCGTAAAATTCGTAGAGCGAAGCGCCCATCGGATCGGCAAGCGCGATCTTGATCTCGGGATTGCGCTCCTTCAGCGCCATGCCGACCCCGGCGAGCGTGCCGCCGGTGCCGACCGCGCAGGAAAAGCCGTCGACCTTGCCGTCGGTGTCGGCGAAGATTTCCGGCCCGGTCGTTTCATAATGGCCGCGGCGATTGGCGACATTGTCAAACTGATTGGCCCAGATCGCGCCGTTCGGCTCGCTCTTGTTCAGCGCTTCGGCGAGTCGACCGGAATAGCGGACGTAATTGTTGGCGTTGGCGTAAGGGACGGCCGGCACTTCGATCAGCTCGGCCCCGACCAGGCGCAGCATGTCCTTTTTTTCTTGCGCCTGCGTGTCGGGGATGACGATCACCGTGCGAAAGCCGAGCGCGGCGCCGACCACGCAAAGACCGATTCCGGTATTGCCGGCTGTGCCTTCGACGATGACCCCGCCTTTGCGCAGCGCGCCGCTCTTGATCGCGTCCTGAATGATCGCGAGCGCGGCGCGGTCTTTCACCGAGCCGCCGGGATTCATGAACTCAGCCTTGCCGAGTATCGTGCAGCCCGTCTCTTCCGACGCGCGTCTGAGCTTGATGAGCGGCGTATTGCCGATCGCTTCGACGACGGACGGGCTGAATTTCATGGCGTTCCTCTTTGAGTCACGCTTAAGCTAGGGGCCGAGGCGAGACAAGCGATCAGAAGATCAGCCTTAGGCCAACAACGGCCAGAACCAAGGCGAGAATGGGGCGCAGCCAGAGCTCGGGCAGGCGCGGCGCCGCGAAACTGCCGACAATAATGCCGGGGATCGAGCCGGCCAGCAAAAGCCCGAGAGTCGCCATATCGACCGACCCGATCAGCCAATGGCCGAAACCGGCGACCAGGACCAGCGGCACGGCGTGCGCGATGTCGCTGCCGACGATCTGCTTGGTCGGCATTTCGGGATAGCTCAGGATGAGCGCGGTCACGCCAAGCGCGCCGGCGCCGACAGAGGACAACGAGACGAAGACGCCGAGGGCGATTCCGGTGAGCACCGTGAGGACGGCGCGGGTTTGCGGCGAGATCTTGCCGGCGCGCTTATCGGCGTAGGCTTGCAGGCGGCCGCGCAGAATCATGGCGAGCGCGGTCAAGAGGAGCGCGCAGCCGAGCAGCAGCGTGATCAGCGAAGACGCGCCGGCGCCGAACGGACCGACGTACCGGAGCAGGAAGATCATCAGGATCGCGGTCGGCGCGCTGCCGAGCGCAAGCAGGCCGGTCAAGCGCCAGACGATCGTGCCGTTGAAACCATGAACCGCCGTGCCGACGGTCTTGGTCGCGGCGGCGTAGAGCAAGTCCGTGCCGACCGCCGTCGCGGGGTGCACGCCGAACAGCAGGACAAGGATCGGCGTCATCAGCGAACCGCCGCCGACGCCGGTGAGGCCGACGACAAGGCCGACGAAGAATCCCGATGCGACGTAAAGCAACTTCGCCCCCGCACGGCGCGAACGCCGCCTGACAATCGTGCGTGGAGATATTCACTTATAGTCTATAAAGTCAATGGACTATCATGTGGGAACGGATTGTCATTGCCGGCCAGCGAGTTATGCGAACGGCTTCAAGTCGAAAATGTTATCGCAAATTTCCGCGCCGGCCAATCCCGGTCCGAACCCCGGGTCGCAAGAGCCGATCAATCGACGCGCGGCAATCCGAGGCGATAGACGCCGCGGAAATCGTGCGGATCGACCGGCTTGCCTTTTCGATAGATAACCAACCGGCCGGCCTCGGCGAGCCGCACAGCCGCGCGCCGCACCTCGTTCAAATGCGAGCGCCAGCCGAGTTCGCCCTCGCCGCGAGCCGTCGCATGGGCCTTGGCCGCGTCGATCGGCGAAACTGTCCCCGCGTCGAGGCGGCACAGTTCAAGGATCGTCTCTTCGATGGCGAGGGTTGAATCGGATTGCGAGGTTCGAGAATCCATGGCTTGGTGATGCGAAGCCGCGCCCGCGCCGTCAAGCCGTCCGCGCCACAACGCGCGCGTCGCCGAACGAGACAATGAGCCTATAAGACTTTGGGGCCGTCATGCCGCTCAAATTGGTGATCGCCAACAAGGCCTATTCGTCCTGGTCGCTGCGGCCATGGATATTGCTGGCGCATTTCAAAATCCCCTTCGAGGAAGTCGTCATTCCGCTGGATCAGCCCGATACGCGCCAGCGCATCCTGGCGGTTTCGCCGAACGGCAAATGTCCCTCGCTCCAGGACGGAGCGATCTCGGTTTGGGAATCGATCGCGATCGTCGACTATGTCGCGGAGAAATATCCGGACAAGCCGATCTGGCCGAAAGCGAAGGCGGCTCGCGCGCTGGCTCGTTCGCTGTCGGCCGAAATGCATGCCGGCTTCCAGGCTTTGCGCAATCACCTGCCGACCAATTTCCGGCGGCCGGTGAAAAAGCGCGAATTGACCAGCGAAGTCGAGGCGGATGTCGCGCGCATCGAGGCAGCCTGGGCGGACGCGCGCAAAAGATACGGCAAGGCCGGTCCGTTCCTGTTCGGCCGCTTCAGCGCAGCCGACGCGATGTTCGCGCCGGTCGTCAACCGTTTCCACGTCTACGATGTCCCTGTGAAGAAGGCGACGCGCGACTATATGGAGGCGATGATGGGACTTCCCGCCTGGAAGGCCTGGATCAAGGACGCCGAAGCCGAGCCATGGCGGATCGAACGCTACGACAATATCTGAACGAGCCGTTCGACTGGCTCCGCCATGCCGTGAACGGCAGGCGGGCGCGGCCGCGCGTCACCCGCATCGGCGATCGCCGCTTCATCACGCAGGGGTTGGAGACCAACGTTTGGACCGACCTCTATTACAACGCCATGACCGTGACTTGGCCGCGCTTCTTCGGCTGGCTTGCGGCGCTTTTCGTTCTGCTCAATCTCGTCTTCGCCGAGATCTATTCGCTCGGCCACGAGCCGATCGCCAACGCCAAGCCGGGCAGCTTTTCCGATCTCTTCTTCTTCAGCGTCGAAACGACGTCGACGGTCGGCTATGGCGACATGCATCCGCAGACGTTGTACGGCCATATCGTCGCGACGGCCGAGAATTTCGTCGGCATGGTCTCGCTGGCGGTGATGACCGGCCTCGTTTTCGCGCGCTTCTCGCGGCCGCGAGCGCGGCTGATCTACGCCGAAAGTCCCGTCATCACGCGCTATGACGGCCGTTTGACGATGATGGTGCGCCTCGCCAACGCGCGCAACAATTTCATCACCGACGCGAGCGCCAAGCTCTGGCTCATTCGCACCGAACATTCGGCCGAAGGGCGCCAGATGACGCGGTTCATGCCGCTCCGCCTCGAGCGCAATGAGAATCCGGTTTTCGCGCTGACCTGGACGCTCCTGCACGTCATTGACGAGAAGAGCCCGCTCTACGGCATGAACGCGAAGGACATCGCCGCGAGCGATATGAACTTCGTCGTCACCATACGCGGCCTCGACGAGAGCTCGGCTCAGCTCGTCTATTCGCGCAAGCCCTATCCGGCGCAGAGCGTCAAGGTGGGGCACGAATTCGTCGACGTGGTCACGATCGACGAAGACGGCATGCGCCGCATCGACTACGCCAAGCTGCACGAGACGCGGCCTGCGCGAGTATAGGCGGCGTACGCTTTTAGCGCTCGGCTTCGACGATTCCGCTCCCGATCAACCAAGTCACGGATTCGCATACGGCTTCGATCGAGCCGTAGCGAGGCCGATAGCCGAGCAAGCGCTCCGGCTTGGCGATGCTGCAATTGGGACTATGGGCGATGTGATCGTAGGTTTGCGCGGCTTCGATCTCGCTGTGCAGAGCCTTCCATTCCAACCACGGCAGATAGCGCAATTTCGCCTCGCGGCCGAACCAGGCGGCCATCGCCTCGGCATAGCCGCGGAGCGTCACCGCCGCCGGCGAGACTGCGTGAAACGCTTCGCCCACCGACGCGCTCCAATGGGCGATCGCGGCCATGAACAGCTGCGCGACGTCGTCGGCATGGACGTGGTGAACGGTCTCGAGGCCGAAATTCGGCAGCGCCAACTCTTCGCCTCTCGCCAACTTGGTGAAGACGTTCGGGTTGAAATGGCCGGCGGGATTGAGCGGCGCCCAACCCGGACCGACGATGTGACCGGGGTGGATGATCGTCGCAGGAAAGGAGTCTTTGCGCGCCGCCTCGATCAGAAAGGCTTCGATCGCCGCCTTCTGGATTCCGTATTCGCCGAACGGGCGGCGCGGCTGCATCTCCGTGGTCGGGACAACGACGCTCGGGCCATGCACCCAGATGGTCCCGGTGTGGAGGAAATGTCGGACTTGGCCGCGCAACGCCTCGACCAGATGTCTGGCGCTGGCCTCGGTGAAGCAGATCATGTCGACGACGATGTCGGGGTCGAGCGCGCGGATTTTCCGCCCGAAGGCGCCCGCCTTCTCTTCGGCCTCGCGATCGAGAACCACCTGGCGGACGGAGCTCCAGGCGCCGTGCGGCTGATAGGGCGCGCGCTCGCCGCGGCTGACCGAAATCACCTCAAACCCGGCGAAAACCAGCCGCGGAACGAGATAAGTGCCGATATGGCCGCTTCCTCCAATAACGACGACGCGAGACACGGGACGCTCCTTTGATGGACGACGGCGCCGGCCAGACTAGCAATATCCGTCGCGCAATCTAGAATTCCCTTCAAAGCTTGCGACTCGGGAGGAAGCTTCATGGCGGCCAAGTTGCGCATCGGCTTCGTCGGGCTTGGCCGCATCTTCGATCTGAACGTCCGCGGCTATCTCGGCCATCCCGAGGCCGAGATCGTCGCGCTCTGCGAAACCGACCCGGATTTGCTCGCCCGCCGCGCCGGCGAATGGTCGAAGGCGCGCGCGACCAGCGATTTCGAGGAATTCTTGTGCGCCGATCTCGACCTCGTCGAGATTCTCACACCGCATCCGCTGCATGAGGCGATGACCGTCGCGGCGCTCGCGCGCGGCGCCCATGTCAGCGTGCAAAAACCGATGGCGATGACGCTCGACGAATGCGACCGCATGATCGCGGCGGCCGACAAGAGCGGTAGAAGGCTCAAAGTCTTCGAGAATTTTCTTTTCTATCCGCCGCTTCTTCGCGCGCGGGAATTGCTGCGCGAGGGCGCGATCGGCAAGCCGCTGCATTTCCGCATGAAGGTGGTGATGGCCGACCGCGCCCAGGCTTGGCGTGTGCCGGAAGCGGCGAGCCGCTGGCGGCACGCGCTCGCCGCCGAAGGCCGCGGCGGGCCGATCGTCTTCGACCATGGCCATCATATGATGGCGGTCGCGCTATGGCTGTTCGGCGATGTGCGCGACGGCTATGCCTGCATCGAAACGACCGAGACGCCGGCCGGGACGTACGACGCGCCGGCGACCTTGGCCTGGCGCCATGTCGATCCGCCGGTCCATGGCGTCTGGGACGTCTCGCTGGCGCTGAAAATGACGCTGCGCACGGATTATTACGCGGACGCCGAGCGTTTCGAGATCCAGGGCGAAGAGGGGATCATTCAAGTTACGCGCTGCTCGGATCGGATGCTGGACGAGCCGGCTCTGACCCTCTATCGCGGCGGCGAGGTGCGCGCCTTCCACAATCTCGATGCGGATTGGGGCGCAAGCTTCGCGCCGTCGACGCGCCATTTTATCGACGTCCTCCTCGGCCGCGCGCCGCAAGAGATTTTGACGGCGCGCGAGGGAAGGCGGGTGATCGCTATGTACGATCTTTTCCAGCGCAGCAATGCGGAGCGGAGAGCGGTGACGGCTTGAGCGACAGTGTCATTCCCGCGCAAGCGGGAATCCAGGAGCCGTCGCGTTTGGGGAAACGCCGTACTGGATTCCCGCTTTCGCGGGAATGACATAAAAAGGGAGCGGGGAGGAAAGCGCTATGGCTCCATCCCATCAGATCGAGCCGATCGAAAAGGCGAGCGTCGACGAGCTCCGCGCGCTGCAGCTCGAGCGGCTGAAGGACGTGCTCGGCCGAGTCTATGACCGGGTCCCGCATTATCGGAACAAGTTCCAGGCCGCAGGCGTCCATCCAGACGATCTTCGGACGCTGGCCGACCTCGCCAGGTTTCCGTTCACGACAAAGGACGACCTGCGCGCCAATTATCCGTTCGGCCTGTTCGCCGCGCCGATGGAGGAGATCGTCCGCATCCATGCTTCGAGCGGCACGACCGGCAAGCCGACCGTGGCCGGCTATACGAAAGCCGATATCGAGACCTGGGCGTTGCTGATGGCGCGTTCGCTGCGCGCCGCCGGGGGCTCGCCGCGCGACAAGATCCACGTCGCCTATGGCTATGGCCTGTTCACCGGCGGGCTGGGCGCGCATTACGGCGGAGAGGCGCTCGGCGCGGCGGTGATCCCGGTCGGCGGCGGCTTCACCGAGCGCCAGGTTCAACTCATCAACGACTTCCAGCCCGACATCCTGATGGCGACGCCGTCCTACACATTGGCGATCGCCGACGAGTTCGAAACCCAGGGGCTCGATCCGCGTCGATCGAGCCTGCGCGTCGGCATTTTCGGCGCCGAACCGTGGAGCGAGGGCATGCGCGGGGAGATCGAGCGTCGTTTCGCGATCGACGCGCTCGACCTCTATGGCCTCTCCGAAGTGATCGGGCCGGGCGTCGCTCAGGAATTGCTCGAAACGAAGGACGGGCTGACTCTGTGGGAGGATCATTTCTATCCCGAAATCATTGATCCGGAAACGGGCGCGCCGCTCGCCGAAGGCGAAGCCGGCGAGCTCGTCCTGACGACCTTGACCAAGCAGGGCATGCCCGTCATTCGCTACCGCACCCGCGATCTCACCCGGCTGCTGCCGGGAACGGCGCGCGCCATGCGGCGGCTCGACCGCATCAAAGGCCGAAGCGACGACATGCTGATCATTCGCGGCGTCAATGTCTTCCCCTCGCAGATCGAAGCCGCGCTCGCCAGGGAAGAGGCGCTGTCGCCGCATTACCTGCTCGAGCTGCGCCGGCCGAACGCGCTCGACGAACTGGACGTCGTGGTCGAGCTGCGTCCCGCGCTGGCCGGCGGGTTGGCCGTCAACGACATCGCCGCGTTAGAGCGCAAAGCCGAGCATCTCGTGAAAGCCTATGTCGGCGTGACGGCGAAAGTCCGCGCCGTCGCGCCGGGCGCGATCGAGCGCTCGCAGGGCAAGGCCAAGCGCGTGATCGACTTGCGGCCGAAGGATTGAAGATGAACGCTCCGACGACGCCTGAATTCATCGCCGCGGATTTGCGCGAAGCAGGCCTGCCGCCGCCGTCGATCGACGAGTGGTTCGCGGCCGAGCCGCGCGAGACGAACGAGTTCGGCGAGGATCGGCGCCTTTACGCGGTCTACTGGGCGTTAGCGGACGCGTTAATCGGGCGCTTGCCGCGAAAGGCTCAGCGCAACGCGGCGCAGGCCAAAGCCGCCGCCGCGATCCGCGGCCGCGCTCGTTCTTCGCGCGCGCGCTTCCTCACCGCCTATATCGAGAAGATCTATGCGACCCTGACCCACGATTTCTCGCGCTTTCTCCGCGTCGAGGACCTCGTCCTCGAAGCGGCCGAGACCTTTCCCGGCCTTGCGCCGTCGCGCGCCCAGCTCGACGCCGAGGCCGAGACCCTCCAGCGCGACAAGGATGGGCTGGAGATCGACCAAGGCCTGCTGCTCTCGGCCATTCTCGCCGACCAGCGCGCCGGCCGTCATCTCTGCCACGCCATGTTGTTGCCGCGGCCGGAAAGCCGCGAGGCGCTGGCGCGTTTTGCCGCCGACGGCGCGCTCGATCTCGGCTCGGCGCGACTGCTGCGCAAGGGCAGGGGCGTTCTCCTCGCCGCCGGCAATCCGCGTTATCTCAACGCCGAGGACCAGACGACGATCGCCGCGATGGAGACCGCCGTCGACGTCGCGATCCTCGATCCTGACAGCGACATCGCGGTGCTCCGCGGCGCAACCGTCGAGCATCCCAAATATGCCGGCCAGCATATTTTCGGGGCCGGCATCAATCTCACCCATCTCTATCGCGGCAAGATCCCTTACGTCTGGTACATCCAGCGCGATCTCGGCTTCGTCCATAAGTTCCTGCGCGGCGTCGCGACGCCTGACGCCTTGCCGGACGACGTCAGCGGCTTCGGCATTGAAAAACCATGGATCGCCGTGGTCGAGACTTTCGCCATTGGCGGCCATTGCCAGATTTTGCTCGCCATGGACTATGTCCTCGCCGCCGCCGACGCCTACCTGACGCTGCCGGCGCGCAAGGAGGGCATCATTCCCGGCGCCTCCAATCTGCGTCTGCCGCGCTTCGTCGGCGATCGCGTCGCCCGTCAGCTCGTCCAATATGAGCGTCGGCTCGAATGCGATTCGCCAGAAGGCCGCCTGATCTGCGACGAGATCGTCCCATCCGAAGCGGACGGGATTGTCCCGCCCGAGGCGATGGGCGCCGCCATCGATCGCGTCGTCGCCGGCCTGACCAGTTCCGGCGCGGTCGGCGCGATCGGCAATCGCCGCGCCTTCCGCATCGGCGAGGAGCCGCTCGATCTGTTCCGCCAATATATGGCGGTCTATGCCCGCGAGCAGGCCTATTGCCATTTCAGCCCGGCTTTGATCGGCAATCTCGAGCGCTATTGGGACGCGCAGAACAGGAAAGGCTGATGGCGAGGCCGCGCTGCATCGGGATCGTCGCCTGTTCGGCCGAGGGCGCCTCGTTGTGCTACCGGACGATCTGCACGGAAGGGCCGCAGCTTTATGGCGCCCACGCGCATCCTGACGTCGCGCTCCATTCCCTGTCGCTCGCGGACTACGTCGCCTGTCTCGACCGCGAGGATTGGCCCGGCGTCGCCGACTTGATGCTGGTCTCGGCCGAGAAGCTGGCGAAAATCGGAGCGGACTTCCTGATTTGCCCGGACAATACGATCCATCAAGCGCTGCCGCTGGTTCTGCCGCGCTCGCCTCTGCCTTGGCTGCACATCGCCGAAATCGTGGCGGAGGCGGCGGCGGCGCGCGGCTTCCGCAAGCTCGGCGTGGTCGGCACGCGCTGGCTGGTCGATGGCCCGGTCTATACGGAGAAGCTCGCGGCGCGCGGCCTCTCCTATGTTCTGCCGATCACGGAAGAGCGGGATGAGATCAACCGCATCATCATGGACGAGCTGGTCTATGGCATGTTCAAACCCGAGGCGATCGCCTATTGCCAGCGTGTATTCGCACGGATGAAGACGGCAGGCTGCGACGCCGTCGTGCTCGGCTGCACTGAAATCCCCTTGATCATGAGCGACGCCAACTCGCCGCTGCCGACGCTCGACTCGACCCGGCTGCTCGCCAGAGCGGCGCTGAAAGAGGCGGCGCGCCCCTTCTCCCCGTGAAACGGGGAGAAGGTGGCCGTGCGAAGCACGGCCGGATGAGGGGCTGCGCTGATGTTGTAATTGGCGTTCATAGGGCGCTAACGATCAAGTCCAGCGCCGCCCCTCATCCGGCCCTTCGGGCCACCTTCTCCCCGCCTTGCGGGGCGAAGGGAAATTAGGAGCCCCTTCTTGGCCGCCATCAAAAGCAACATCGACCCTGCCTCCGACGCTTATCGCGCCAATGCCGAGGCTTGGGCGCCGCTCCTCGCCGAGCTCGATTCGCGCCGCGCCGGCGCGGCGGAGGGCGGCTCGCCGCGCACCCGCGAGCGGCACGTCTCGCGCGGCAAGCTGCTGCCGCGCGAGCGCGTCGCGCGCCTGCTCGATCCTGGCGCGCCTTTTCTCGAAATTGCGCCGCTCGCCGCGTTCGGCATGTACGAGGGCGACGTCCATGCCGCCGGGCTGATCGCCGGTATCGGCCGCATCGAGGGGATTGAGGCGATGATCGTCGCCAACGATCCGACGATCAAGGGCGGCGCGTACTATCCGATGACGGTGAAGAAGCACCTCCGCGCCCAGGAGATTGCTCGCGAGAACAACCTGCCTTGCGTGTACCTGGTCGATTCCGGCGGCGCCAACTTGCCGCATCAGGCCGAGGTCTTTCCCGACCGCGAGCATTTCGGCCGCATTTTTTACAATCAGGCGACCATGTCCGCGGCCGGAATCGCCCAGATCGCGGTGGTGATGGGCTCCTGCACCGCCGGCGGCGCCTACGTCCCGGCCATGTCGGACGAGACGATCATTGTCAAGAACCAGGGCACGATCTTCCTCGGCGGTCCGCCTTTGGTCAAAGCCGCGACCGGCGAAATCGTCTCGGCCGAGGAGCTGGGCGGCGCCGACGTTCATACCCGCATTTCCGGCGTCGCCGACCACATGGCGCGCGACGACGCGCATGCTTTGGCTTTGGCGCGGCGCGTCGTCGCGAACCTCAACAAGCGTAAGCAGCATAATCTCGCGCTCCGCGCGCCGGCCGAGCCGTCGTACCCGGCCGACCAGCTTGTCGGCGTCGCGCCAGTAGACCTGCGCAAGCAATACGACGTGCGCGAGATCATCGCGCGCCTCGTCGACGGCTCCGACCTCGACGAGTTCAAGGCGCGCTACGGGACGACGCTCGTGACTGGCTTCGCCCATCTCGCCGGAATGCCGATCGGCGTCCTCGCCAATAACGGGATTCTCTTTTCCGAGAGCGCGTTGAAGGGCGCGCATTTCATCGAGCTTTGCGCCCAGCGCGGCATTCCGCTCCTCTTCATCCAGAACATTTCCGGCTTCATGGTCGGCCGCCAATACGAGGCGGGCGGCATCGCCAAGGACGGCGCCAAGCTGGTGACCGCGGTCGCCAACGCCCGCATCCCGAAAATCACGTTGATCGTCGGCGGCTCGTTCGGCGCCGGCAATTACGGCATGTGCGGAAGGGCCTACGGTCCGCGCTTCCTCTTCACCTGGCCGAGCGCCCGCATCAGCGTGATGGGCGGCGAGCAGGCGGCGAGCGTGCTGGCGACGATCCGGCGCGACAATCTCGAAGCGGAGGGGAAGGCCTGGTCGCAGGAAGAGGAGGAGGCGTTCAAGACGCCTATCCGGGAGAAATATGAGACCGAGGGATCGCCCTATTTCGCGACCGCGCGGCTCTGGGACGACGGGATCATCGCGCCGGCTGAGACGCGGCGCGTGTTGGCGCTGGCCTTCTCCGCCTGCCTCAACGCGCCGATCGAAGAGACGCGGTTCGGGGTGTTCAGGATGTGAGCGCGGTTCGCCCCGTCTTGCGAGGAGCGAAGCGACGAAACAATCCATTCGTAAACGACGCCTTATCGCTTTCCCGGCTTGCGATGCTGTGTCATGCCCGCGAAAGCGGGCATCCAGGAATTGCCGAGGCTGGATGCCCGCTTTCGCGGGCATGACATTTCCGCCGGCGCTTCGCGGCTATTCTGAATCGATATCTTCCAAGGGAACGCCGCGTCCGTCGCGGAGGCTTGCCCGCGCTTTTTCGACGCGGTCAAGAAAACGGGGATCGCTTTCCAGCCGATACTCGAACCAAATCGTCTTCCGACTTAAAACCGATCAGTACGCCAGCCGGCTTGCCGTGGCGCGTAATGACGATCCGACAACGGCGCTTCCCTCAATTCTGATTTCCGAATTGCGCGAGCCATGATTCTAATCGCCGACCTCCTTGAAGCCGGCCATGCGAAGCTCCTGTTTCGGGGCGGCATGGCGCCTGGCGATCACCTTTCCAAGCCGGCATGGCGCTTTGAGGCCGCCCGGGGCCGCGCTAGTTTCCGTCGCCGCCCAAGGAGACGCCCTTGTTCGATTCCGTTCTGATCGCCAATCGCGGCGAGATCGCCTGCCGCGTGATTCGCACGGCCAAGAGGCTCGGTCTTCGAACGATCGCGATCTATTCCGAGGCCGATCGCGGCGCGCCGCATACGCGCCTGGCTGACGAGGCGCACGAGATCGGGCTGGCGCCGGCGCGCGATTCTTATCTCGCCGGCGAGAAGATCGTTGCGCTCGCCAAGAAGATCGGCGCCGCGTCGATCCATCCGGGCTACGGCTTTCTCTCCGAGAACGCGGAATTCGCCGAAGCCTGCGCCGCCGCGGGCCTCGTCTTCATAGGCCCGCCGCCCGCGGCGATTCGCGCCATGGGTTTAAAAAGCGCGGCCAAGGCGCTGATGCAAAAGGCCGGCGTGCCGGTGACGCCCGGCTATCACGGCGATAACCAGAGCCCGAAATTCCTGAAGGAGAAGGCGTACGAAATCGGCTATCCGGTGCTGATCAAGGCGATCGCCGGCGGCGGCGGCAAGGGCATGCGCCGCGTCGACGCCCATGTCGAGTTCGAGAGCGCGCTGGAGAGCGCTTCGCGCGAGGCGAAGAACGCGTTCGGCGACGCGCGGGTGCTGGTCGAGAAATATGTCGCCCGGCCGCGCCATATCGAGATGCAGATTTTCGGCGACGCGTACGGAGAGGTCGTCCATCTTTTCGAGCGCGATTGCTCGCTGCAGCGCCGCCATCAGAAAGTGATCGAGGAGAGCCCGGCGCCGTCCTTGAACGACGAGACCCGCGCCGCCATGGCCGCGGCCGCGATCGCGGCGGGCAAAGCGGTCGGCTATGTCGGCGCCGGGACGGTCGAGTTCATCGCCGATTCGTCGAAGGGCCTTCGGCCGGACGGCTTCTATTTCATGGAGATGAACACAAGGCTGCAGGTCGAGCATCCGGTCACGGAGGCGATCACCGGGCTCGACCTCGTCGAATGGCAATTTCGCGTCGCGGCCGGCGAGAGGCTGCCGCTGTCGCAGCAAGAGATCCGCTCGAGCGGCGCGGCTGTCGAAGCGCGGCTCTACGCCGAAGATCCCGAGCGCGGCTTCCTGCCGTCATCAGGAAAAATCCACGCTTTGCGTCTGCCGGCCGGGCAGGGGATCAGAGTCGATTGCGGCGTCGAGGAGGGCGGCGAGGTCACGCCTTTCTACGATCCGATGATCGCCAAGATCATCGCTCATGGCGCGACCCGCGACGAGGCGCTCGATCGGCTTTCGACGGCGCTTGGCGAGACGCTGGTCGCGGGTCCGCGCGTCAACGCGGCTTTCTTGAAAGCGCTTTGCGACGCCAAAGAATTTCGCGCCGGCGCCTTCGATACGGGCTTCATCGACGCCAATCTCGACAAACTCGGCGTCGGCGCGCGCGAGTTCGATGCGGCCGCGGCGCTTGCCGGCGCCGAGCGCTTGCTGGCGCGCCGCGCCGAGCGCTTCGCAGGCGCAAGCGCGGCGAGCGATCCCTGGAGCCTCGCCGACGGATTCGAACTGACCGGCAAGCGCGTTGTCGGCGTCGAGGCGCTCGTCGACGGCAAGCCTGTCGGCTTCATCGAGACGATCGAGCGTGGCGTGCGCCGGCTCGCCCTGAAGGACGGCGCGCCCTCGCGCGCCGACGCCCCGCCGCTGACCATCGTTGCAGCGAAGGATCGCGCCTTCGTGTTGCGCGAAGGCCGGCAGACCGAGGTCCAGCTCGTCGATCCGCTCGATGCCGACGCCGACGCGGCGGCGGTAGGATCGGGCCTGATCGAAGCGCCGATGCATGGTCGGCTTCTCGCGCTCTTCGTCAAAGAGGGCGACCTGGTCGAGAAGGGCGACCGGCTCGCGGTGGTCGAGGCGATGAAGATGGAGCATGTGCTGAGCGCGCCGCGCGCCGGTCGCGTCGGCGCGATAGGGCATGCGGCCGGAGCGCAAGTGGCGCAAGGCGCAAGACTCATGACCATCGAGGAGCCCGAACAATGAAGAGAGGACGATGGCGCGCGGCTTCGGCCCTGTTCGCAGCCGCCGCTCTGCTGGCGGCGAGCGCTGCGGCCGAAGACGCATCCCGCGCCTATTGGGGCGAGCCGTCGGTGGACGGCGGCAAATGCTGCAAGTCGCTCGCGGAGGTGCGCGAGAACATCGATCGCATCGATCGCGATCTCGTCCGGCTGATGGCCCAACGCCAGAAATATGTCGCCGAAGCCGGCCGCTTCAAAGCCAATCCCGCCGCGGTCAGCGCGCCGGCGCGGGTCGAGCAAGTGATCGAGAAAGTGAAGAAGCTGGCGCGAGAGGAGGGGCTGGCCGAGGCGGTGGCGGAGAAGGCGTTTCGCGCGATGATCGCCGGGTTCGAGGACTATGAGCGCGACGTCTGGACCAAGAAGAACGCGGCTGGCGGCGCCCCGCCAGCGAAGAATCCGTGACGCGCCATCCACAACGCGTCGCCGCTCCGCTCTTCTAGTCGTCGCAAGCCGGCGCCATAATCGCCGCCATGACCTTGCATCTGATCAAACTCTGCGTGGGCGCCGAGTCCGTCGAGGACCTGCAAGACTGGATCGACGAGCGCATGGCGGTCAGGAAAAAGCGCGGCGAGAAGCTCGAGCACAAGCACATTACCCGCATGGTTCCGAAACGGGTCGAGGCGCTGCTCGGCGGCGGCTCGCTCTATTGGGTGATCAAGGGCCAAATCGCGGCGCGCCAGATCCTGCTCGACATCCGGCCGTTTATCGACGGCGACGGGATTGGCCGCTGCGAGCTCGTTCTCGAGCCGAAGGCGCGGCCGGTTTTGCCGCGGCCCTATCGGCCGTTCCAGGGCTGGCGCTATTTCGAGCCAGAGGACGCGCCGCCTGATCTTTCCGCCCGGCTCGGCGATGTCGCCCATATGCCCGAGGCGATGCGGCGCGAACTGAGCGAGCTCGGCTTGCTCTGAGCGGCGGCCGGCGCGGAGATTAGAATTCGCGTTATGAATTCGTGACCGCGCAGAGCGCGCGCGAACGGCCGAGCCAGGCGGGCGGGTGGCGTTTTCCGCTCTCGCGGCTATTCTGGTTGGCGTAACGCCATTCGCAGCCTGTCAAATCGATGACCGACTTGCCGCACCTTCGGGCCGCAGGCGCAACCAGCCTGCAGGACAGCGAAGAGCGGCTGCGCCTCGCTTTGCGCGCTGCGGCGATGGGTACGTTCGTATGGAGCATCGAGGAGGACCGCTGCGATGTCGGCCCGCAGATGCGAACGCTGCTCGGCGAACCCAGCGAGATCGCTACGGCGGCCGATTTGGCGGCGTTGATCCACCCCGCCGACCGCCAGCGCTACGCCGATTCCGTGGCCCGCGCCTGTCGCCTCGACGACGGCGGCGAGATGCGGGCGGACGTCCGCATTCTATTGCCGGGCGGCGGCTTGCGCTGGCTCGCCATCACCGCCCAGGTCAGTTTCGAGGGCGAGCCGCGCCGGGCTTCGCGCATGATCGGAGCGGTTTTCGACATTACCGAGCGCAAGAAAGCCGAGGCCGTGCTTCGCGAAAGCGAAGAACGGGCCCGGGTCGCGCTCGAAGCCGGCCGCATGGGCACATGGCGTTACGATCTGAACAGCGGCGCGCAGCAATGGGACGCGCGCCAATACGCGCTGTTCGGACTCGAACCGAGCGTCACGCCCGACCGCGATCTCTTCTTGTCGCTCGTTCATCCCGACGACCTCGAATTGGTCGCCTTCGACGCCGCCAGCCTGCCGCCCGAAGGCTCGTTCCTGGATAGCGAATTTCGCATCGTCCGGCCGGACGGCGAGATTCGCTGGATCACCGCGCACGCGCTCGCGCGCTACGACGAGGACGGCAAGCCCTTCGAAATCATCGGCGTCAATTGGGACGTCACCGACGGCAAGCGCGCTGTCGAGGCGCTGCGCGAAAGCGAGGAGCGGCTGCAAATCCTGGTCGGCGAGCTGCAGCATCGCACGCGCAATCTCGTCAGCGTGATCCAGGCGGTCGCGGATCGGACCTTGCGCTCGAGCGCGACGCTCGGCGATTTCAAATCGAGCTTTCGCGAGCGCTTGGCCGCGCTCGGCCGCGTGCAGGGCCTGTTGTCGCGGATCAAGGACAACGAGCGCGTCACCTTCGATCAGCTTTTGGAGACCGAACTCGCCGCGCAGGCGAGCCGCGAAGGCGCCGGTTCGCGTATTGCGTTCGATGGTCCGAAGGGCGTGCGCCTGCGTTCCGGCACGGTGCAGATCTTCGCCTTGGCTTTGCATGAGCTGACCACGAACGCGGCCAAATACGGCGCGCTCAAACAGCCGAACGGCCGTATCGCAATTCGCTGGCGCTGGCAGCCTTCGGGCGAGGGCGGCAAGCCCTGGCTTCACGTCGACTGGAAAGAAAGCGGCGTCGCCATGCCGCCGGGAGATCGAGCGCCGCAAGGCGGCGGCCAAGGGCGTGAATTGATCGAGCGCGCCCTGCCTTACCAGTTCGGCGCGCGCACGCATTTCGCCTTGGAGCCGGACGGCGTCCATTGCGCGATCTCGCTTCCTGTCTCAGAAATCTCGGCCGAGGAGGCGCTGAATGGCTGATTTCGCCAATCGCCGGATTCTCATCGTCGAGGACGAATATTGGCTCGCCCAGGCGCTCCTGGACGAATTCGAGGCGATCGGCGCCGCCGTGCTCGGCCCGGTTCCGTCGGTCGAGCGCGCCCTGGGTCTGATCGAGCGGGAGGCGGCGATCGACGGCGCGGTGCTCGATTTGAACCTCGGCGGCGTGATGGCCTATCCGGTCGCGGACGCCCTGCTTCAGCGCCAAGTCCCGTTCATCTTCACGACCGGCTACGAGAACGCCGCAATCCGGGCCAAATATCCGGCTGTGACCAGTTTCGAGAAGCCGTTCGCGTTCAGCACGCTGGCGGAGGCCTTGGCGAGGGCGCTGTCGCCCTGAGCCTGCTCGGCCGTCGGTTGATCTGAGCGCGCGGGGTCAGGCCGCGCATGGTTCAGAACGAAAAGAACGCGCCCACCCGTCGCCCCGCAGGCGCGGCGGGAATCGAGGTGTTCCTCGAAGCCGCTCGCAAGGCTCCCGCGCCGCAGAGCGGCGGCCGCGGCCGCCTCATCTTCGCTCTCGACGCGACGATGAGCCGGCAGCCGACGTGGGACCTCGCGCAGGGCCTGCAGGCGCAGATGTTCGAAGCGGCGGCCAATCTCGGCGGCCTCGACGTTCAACTCGTCTATTACCGCGGCTTCAACGAGTGCCGCGCTTCGCCCTTCGTCTCGGGCGGACGCGGGTTGGCGGCGCTGATGGCCAAGATCGACGTGCGCGGCGGCGTCACCCAGCTCGTCAGGGTGCTGCGCCATGCCGCCGACGAAGCCCGGCGCGACCGGGTCGGCGCGCTGATCTTTGTCGGCGACGCATTCGAAGAAAAAGCCGCCGCCGCCTACGCCGCGGCCGGCGAATTGGCCCTTGCCGGCGTCAAGGCGTTCATGTTCCAGGAGGGCGACGATCCGGTCCCGGCTCGGGTGTTCGGCGAGATCGCGCGCTTGACCGGCGGGGCTTACTGCGCCTTCGATTCCGGCGCCGCCGCTCGGCTCGCGGCGCTGCTGCGCGCCGCCGCCGCCTACGCCGCCGGCGGCCGGCTCGCGCTTGAAGCGCAGGCCGAGCGCAATGAGGCGGCGCGGCTCCTCTTGCGCCAGATGCGCTAGACTATACTTTCCCTTACGTTAGGCCGCCGGCGCCGTTCGAGTCCGCCGTAAGGGAATTTTTCGTCATGCCCGCCTTTATCGCCGGCCTGGTCGTCCTCTATCTCCTCCTTTTCGGGGTCAAACAATTCTCGCGGCTCAGTCCGGCCGATGCGGCCCGGCTCGTCCGCCAAAGCGGGGGCGTGCTGGGCGTGGTCGGCGCGCTCTTGCTGCTGCTGCGCGGCAGCGCTGTCTTCGCGGCGCTGCTGGCGAGCGCGGCGTTGAGTTTCGCCGGCTGGCGCAATGTCGCCAATCTGGGCGCGATGTTCCGAGGGCCGCAACCGCGCTCCGGCGCCAGCTACCGCGCCCGGTCGGCGATGATCGAGATGCGGCTCGACCATGAGACCGGCCGAATGACCGGCTGGGTTCTGGCCGGTCCGCTGCAGGGCCAGTCTCTGGACATGCTGACCAGGCAGGCCTGCCTCGATCTCTATGCGAGCTGCCTCAACGATGATCCTGACGGAGCTCGGCTGTTAGAGACTTATCTCGACCGCCGGTTTCCCGCTTGGCGAGAGGCAGCACAGGGTCAAGCGGAGGCGGGGCGGGCTGCGGCGAGCGCCGGCGTGATGACCGAGAAAGAGGCCTATGAGACTCTGGGCCTTGCGCAGGGAGCGAGCGCGCAGGAGATCACGCGGGCGCACCGAACCCTGATGAAGAAGCTGCATCCAGACTATGGCGGAGCGACCAGTCTGGCGGCGCGCGTCAATCAGGCTAAAGACGTTTTGCTCCGCCGACATTGAACTTTACTCCACTCAACTCTTGCGCGGCCTTCAATCACGCGTCGCAAAACACGAAAACCCGGTCCGCTTCAGCGAACGACAGGCGGCTTCCGCCGCGCTGGCGTCCAGCACCGCAAAGCGCGCCCGATACAGCGTCGCCTCGCCTTTCTGCACTCTCTCAGTGAAAGGTTTCGCGAGCGCTAAAGTCGCGCGGTTTTCCGCCTGGGCGCGGCTAAGCATGTTCGCCGCCTTGGCGGCGTCGTCGGTCGCGGCGATCTGGATCTTCCAGCCGTCATGAGCGGCCGGCCGGCTCTCCTCCGACTTGGCGACCCGCGTTTCTTGAACGGGATGGGCCTCCAAAGGTTTCGCGCGCCCCTCTTGAGCGGGACGGCTTTCTTCGGATTTGGCCAAATGCGGCTCCTTGCCGGCGCGGGCGGCGGCGGCCGCGAGCATCGCCTGTTTGAGCAGCGCTTCCGGCTGCGTCGCCGAATCCGGGCTGCGGACGATTCCGTCGGGGCCTTTGACCCAGCCGAGCGCCGCCGGATTGGCGAGGCTGGTCGAGGGCTCGGCTGCGGGTTTCGCGGCAGGCTCGGTTTTGGCTGCTGCGAGCTGGCGCGGCGGCAGGGCTGGCTGCGGCTTGACCGAGGCGGGTTCGAGGCTGCGCGGCGCGCCCAAGGCGGTCGGCTCGACCGAAGCGGTCCGCACCAGATCGATCGCTCTTGTGGAATGTTCAGGCCGTTCGGCGGGGTCGGCCGGAGGCAGCGGAACGGGCGCAGCGCGGGTCAGGATGGGACGCGGCGGCGAGACGGGGCGATCGCCGCTCTCCTCGTCGTCGCCCTCGGCGAGGGATTCGGCCTCCATATCCGCCTTGACCTCGGCGTCGCGGATCGGCGGCTGCGGGGTCGGCGCGGCGCGGCGCTGATTGTCGGCGACGCGGATCGGCTCAGGCGCGCTGGCCTCGGCGATCATCGGGGCCGTGCGTCCGACCGAGGCTTGCGCGAAGTGCTGATAAAGAAGCTGCTCCATCAACGCGTCGCGCGCGCCGGCCGAGCGGCCGCCGAGCACGACGGCGATGATCGAGCGGCCGTCGCGGTGCATCGATGTCAGCAGATTGAAGCCGGAGGCGTTGGTATAGCCGGTCTTGATGCCGTCGACGCCGTCGATGCGGCCGAGCAGATGATTGTGGTTGCCGATGATCTCGCCGGCGAAGTCGAAGGAATGCGTCGAGAAATAGTGAAAATAGCGCGGGAAGCGCTCTTCGATCGCCCGACCGAGAATGGTCAAATCGCGCGCCGTCGTGATCTGCCGGTCGTCCGGCAGGCCGGAAGCATTGACATAGGCGGTGCGCGTCATGCCGAGCGCCCGCGCTTTGCGCGTCATCATCTCGGCGAAGGTTTGCTCGTCGCCGCCGATTTTTTCGGCGACGGCGACCGCGATGTCGTTGGCGGAGCGGGTGACTATGGCCTTGATCGCGTCTTCCGTCGACAGGGAATCGCCTGGCGAAAGGCCGAGCTTGGACGGGGCCTGGCTCGCCGCGTGCTCGGAAATCTCGATCGGCGTGTCGAGAGTCATGCGGCCCTTCTCCAATTGCTCGAAGAGCAAATAGAGAGTCATCACTTTGGTGATCGAGGCCGGATGGCGGAATTCGTTTTCGTTGGCCGCGTAAAGCGTGCGGCCGGAATTTTCGTCGACGACCATTGCCGCGAAAGGCGGCGAATAAGCCGGCGCGCGATAGGTCCAATAATGGCGAGGCCGATAATATCGGGCGTAGTGGTGGCGGACGGGATGGGCGGCGTAGCCGGTATAGCGCCATCCTCCGCGCGCTTCGACCGGCGAGGACAGCGCCGCCCAAGCCAAAAGCCCTAAGCAAAAACCGGAAACGATCCGCGTGAAACGGCGGCTTGGCCGCGCCCCTAGCCCTAACGCCATAACTGCCCCAACTTTATTCCTTGGCGAACGGGGCGCGATTGGGCTCGCCGCGACCGTTGCGCGCATCACACATGCCCAAAAGCTATGGCGACGCGGTTACTCTCGCGTTAATGCAACCGCGCCAAGCCGCTCTTTTTGGCCGCAAGCCGATGACGCTAAAGAGAAAAGCGCAACAAGGTAAATTTCACGGCCGCTTCGCTCGCCCCGCGCTCATTTCGGTCGCTGGCGGCGCAATCGAACTGTCGTGGAAATGGGTCATGATCGCGGCGATGAAACGACAAATTGATGGTGCGCCGCAAAATAAATCTTGACTAGATTGTGCGGCGCACATATCTCGTTCTCAGCAATCGGGTTCACGATCGGCCATCGCGAAAGGCAGGCCGGCTAAACCAACTGAAAGGCAAGACGATGTACGCGACGTTTGAAGATTTCCAAAAATTCGGCAAACAGCAATTTGATGCGGTCGCTGCGGCGGCGACCTCGCTCACCAAGGGCTGGCAGGAGCTCGCGGCCGAGACGACCGAATTCTCCAAGAAGGCGATCGCCGCCAATACCGACGTTTTCGAAAAGCTGCTCGGCGCGCGGACGCTCGACAGCGCGATTCAGATTCAGACCGAATTCGCCAAGTCGACTTACGAGGAGCTCGTCGCCGAGACGACGAGGATCGGCGAACTCTACGCCCGTCTCGCCAAAGAGGCTTTCAAGCCGATCGAGACCGCTTACGCCGCGGTTCAGCCCAAGTAAAAAGCGTCGCGCTTTCGCGATATTTTCTTGTGAGTTTCGGACGCCGCGTCATTTGCGTCCGAGCGTTGCGTGTCAAGAGGCCCGGCGCTTGCGTCGGGCCTCTTCTATTTGATCGCCTCGATAGCGCCGACCTCTGGCGCGAGCCTTGCAAGGGACTTAAATTAGTCCGATCATTCCGAGCGCGAGCTTGAGCGTTTCGCGACTCGCGCGACGATGAGCGGTTGGGTCAAGAGGTCGGAAAGTGGCTGCCGAAACCATTGTGGGCGCCGGACGTTTCAGAGCGCGGATGGCGATGGTGGCGCGCTGGCTTTTCGCTCCGCTGAGCGCGGGGCGGGCTGCGGCGCAGAGCGGGCGGATTGAACCTGTGGCGGCGAGGGAGCCTCGAAAAGGTCCGGAGGGTCCGGGTTCGGGCGCCGCGGTGATCACCCGCACGCGAACGCAAGCGAAGCGGCCGAACATGTATCGGGTGCTGCTGCTCAATGACGACTACACGCCAATGGAGTTCGTCATCATGATCCTGCAGTCCTACTTCAACAAGAACCCGGAGGAAGCGACCAGGATCATGCTCCACGTCCATCACAACGGGGTGGGCGAATGCGGCGTCTTCACTTACGAGGTCGCCGAGACGAAAGTGGCGCAGGTCATGGACCACGCCCGCAAGAACCAGCATCCGCTGCAATGCATCATGGAAAAGAAGTGAAAGGCGCTCCATGCCATCCTTTTCGCGCGCCCTCGAAAAGACGCTCCACCGCGCGCTCAGTCTCGCGACCGAGCGGCACCACGAATACGCCACGCTCGAACATCTGCTGCTGGCGCTGATCGACGACAGCGACGCGGCGGCGGTGATGCGCGCCTGCAACGTCGAGTTGGAGGCGCTTCGCAAGACCGTCACCCATCACATTGATACGGAACTCGAAAACATTGTTGTCGAGGGCAACGAGGAAGCCAAGCCGACGGCGGGCTTCCAACGCGTCGTCCAGCGCGCGGTGATCCACGTCCAGTCCTCGGGGCGGGACGAGGTGACCGGCGCCAACGTGCTGGTCGCGATCTTCGCCGAACGCGAGACCCATGCCGCCTACTTCCTGCAAGAGCAGGACATGACGCGCTACGACGCGGTCAATTACATCAGCCACGGCATCGCCAAGCGGCCGGGCCTGTCCGACCCGGCGCGAACCCCGCGCGGCGTCGACGACGACCAGGAATCGCGCGAGTCCAAAGAGCAGAAAGACGGCCCGGATAGCAAGAAAAAGGAAGCTGCTCTAGAAGCTTACTGCGTGAACCTCAACAAAAAGGCGAGGGATGGGCGGATAGATCCGCTAATCGGCCGCGACGCGGAAGTTCAGCGCACGATCCAGGTCCTCTGCCGGCGCCAGAAAAACAATCCGTTGCTGGTCGGCGAGCCCGGCGTCGGCAAGACGGCGATCGCCGAGGGCCTCGCCCACAAGATCGTCAAGGGCGCGGTGCCCGAAGTGCTCGCCGAAGCGACGGTGTTCGCTCTCGATATGGGCGCGCTGCTGGCCGGCACCCGCTATCGCGGCGATTTCGAAGAGCGCCTCAAACAGGTGATGAAGGAAATCGAGCAGCACAAGGACGCGATCCTGTTCATCGACGAGATCCACACGGTGATCGGGGCCGGCGCGACGTCCGGCGGCGCGATGGACGCCTCGAACCTGTTGAAGCCGGCGCTGGCGCAAGGCCTGCTCCGCTGCATCGGCTCGACGACTTACAAGGAGTATCGGCAATATTTCGAAAAGGATCGCGCGCTGGTGCGGCGTTTCCAGAAGATCGACGTCAACGAGCCGACGGTCGAGGACGCGATCGAAATCCTCAAGGGCCTCAAGCCTTATTTCGAGGACTTTCACAAGATCCGTTACACCGGCGAGGCGGTCAAGGCGGCGGTCGAATTGTCGGCCCGCTACATCCATGACCGCAAATTGCCGGACAAGGCGATCGACGTCATCGACGAGACCGGCGCCTCGCAGATGCTGCAACCCGAGGCCAAGCGCAAGAAGACGATCGGCGTCAAGGAGATCGAGGCGACGATCGCAACCATGGCGCGCATCCCGCCCAAGGCGGTCTCGAAGGACGACGCCGAAGTGCTCCAGCATCTCGACGACAGCCTGAAGCGCGTCGTCTATGGCCAGGACACGGCGATTGCGGCGCTCGCTTCGGCGATCAAGCTCGCTCGCGCCGGCTTGCGCGACCACGAAAAGCCGATCGGCTGCTACCTCTTCTCGGGCCCGACCGGCGTCGGCAAGACCGAGGTCGCGCGCCAGCTCGCCGCCTGTCTTGGCGTCGAATTGGTTCGCTTCGACATGTCGGAATATATGGAGCGCCACTCGGTCTCGCGGCTGATCGGCGCGCCGCCCGGCTATGTCGGCTTCGACCAGGGCGGCTTGCTCACCGATGCGATCGACCAGCATCCGCATTGCGTGCTGCTGCTCGATGAAATCGAGAAAGCCCATCCGGATCTGTACAACATCCTGTTGCAGATCATGGATCACGGCAAGCTGACCGACCATTCCGGCAAGCAGATCGATTTCCGCAACGTGATCCTAATCATGACCACGAATGCCGGCGCGCAGGACCTCGCCAAGAACGCTTACGGCTTCCATCGCTCGAAGCGCGAGGGCGACGACATGGAGGCGATCGATCGGCTGTTCGCGCCGGAATTCCGCAACCGGCTCGACGCGATCGTGGCTTTCGGCCGGCTGCCGACCGAGGTCATCGCTCAGGTCGTCGACAAGTTCATCCTGCAGCTCGAGGCGCAGCTCGCCGACCGCAACGTGACGATCGAGCTGACCGACGAGGCGCGCGCCTGGCTGGTCAAGAACGGCTACGACGAGGCGATGGGCGCGCGGCCGATGGCGCGCGTCATCCAGAGCGCGATCAAGACGCCGCTCGCCGACGAGGTCCTGTTCGGCCGCTTGAAGAATGGCGGCGTCGTCCGGGTCGTCGTCACCAACGACGAAAAGGGCGCCAAGAAGCTCGGCTTCGTCTATCCGGACGGTCCGGCGCGGCCGCGGCTCGAGCGCGATATCCTCGTCGCCGGCCGCAAGCGCGTCGAGGACGAGCCGGAAGTGCGCAACGCCCGCAGCCGCAAGGCGCGCGGCGACGGCGCGCCCGAGGACGACGCGCCCGATGCGCCGCCGCCCGAGGAAGAGCCGGCGACTTAAGGCGGGGCCGCGAGCCACGGCCCACGGACGAAAGGTACGTGTCATTCCCGCGTAAGCGGGAATCCAGACTAAGCGAGTTCTCAAAGCGCGGCGGTTCTGGATTCCCGCTTTCGCGGGACAGAAAGGGGGCGCGATGAGAAGCTACCAAGTCGCCGATTTCGGCGCGCCGCTGATCGAGACGCAGGCGCCGACCCCTGCTCCGAAAGGCGTGGAAGTCCTGCTCGAAGTCGTGGCCGCCGGCGTCTGCCACAGCGATCTCCATATCTGGGAAGGCGGCTACGATCTCGGCCGCGGCAAGCGGCTGTCGCTCAAGGATCGCGGCATTGCGTTGCCTTTAACCATGGGCCATGAGACGGCTGGCCGCGTCGTCGCGCTCGGACCGGAGGCTCGGGGCGTCGAGATCGGCAAGACGTACCTTGTCTATCCTTGGATCGGCTGCGGCCAATGCGCGGTCTGCCGGCGCGGCGACGAGAACCTTTGCTCTTCTCCCAATTGCCTCGGCATCCATCGCAACGGCGGCTACGCCGACCACATCCTCGCGCCCGATCCGAAATATCTCGTCGACCTCGACGGGCTCGATCCGATCGCCATGGCGCCCTTCGCCTGCTCGGGCCTCACCGCCTATAGCGCGTTGAAGAAGGTTTCCGCCGGACTGAGCGAAGCGCCGCTGCTGATCATCGGGGCCGGCGGGCTGGGGCTGATCTGTCTACAAATTCTCAAAGGCCTGGGCGGCAAGGGCGTGATCGTCGCCGAAATCGATCCGGTCAAACGTCAGGCCGCCGCAAGAAACGGCGCGCTCGCCGCAATCGATCCGCGCGCCGAGGACGCGCTGGCGCAACTGACTGCGGCTAACGGCGGACCGATCATGGCGGCGATCGACTTCGTCGGCAGCGAAGAGACGTCGAGCCTCGCCTTCAACGCGCTCGGCCGCGGCGGCAAGCTGGTCATGGTCGGCCTTTTCGGCGGCGCCGCCTCCTGGTCGCTGCCGCTGATCCCGATCAAGGCCGCCTCGATTCTCGGCTCTTACGTCGGCAACCTCGCCGAACTGCGCGAACTCGTCGATCTGGTTCGCGCCGGCAAGGTCGCGCCGCTGCCAGTGACGCGCTGCGCGCTGCACGACGCCAGCAAGACGCTGGTCGATTTGCGGGCAGGGCGCTTCATCGGGCGCGCGGTGCTGACGCCCGGCTAAGCTTCGTTGCCCTGGGCCGCTCCGACCGTATCGGCCATCACCGCGCCGCGGGCGCCGAGCGGCTTGTCTTCCTCTTCCGTCGAGTCCCGCGCGGTCTGGTGTTCGATTTCGGCGTTGAGCTGCGCGCCAAACAGGATGACGATCGAGGACATCCACATCCACATCATCATGCCTATCGCCGCGCCCAGCGAGCCATAGGTCGCGTTGTAGTTTGCGAAATTGGCCAGGTACCACGAAAGCAGAGCGGAGCCGACGAGCCAAGTCGCCGCGGCCGCGACGCTGCCGACCGTCAGCCATCGCCAGCGCGGTTCGCGCCGACTTGGTCCGTAGCGATAGAGCACGGCCAAGCCGACAATGATCAAGGCGAGCAGAGCCGGCCAGCGCGCAACCCGAAAGAGCAAGTCGACCATGCTTTGCAGCCCGATGAAGTTGAGCGCGACCGGCAAGACCACGACCGCGCCGATCGCCAGAAGGACGGAAACGATCGCCCCCAGCGTGAACGTCATCGAGACGAGGTTGAGCTTGATGAAGCTCCGCTTCTCCTTTTCGCCATAGACGACGTTCAGCGCGTCCATGACGGCCTTCATGCCGGCATTGGCGCTCCACAGCGCCATAGCGAGGCCGAGGATGAAACCGAGGCTCAGTCCCGCGCCGCTTTTGGCGGCGAGGCGGCTGATCTGCTCGCGCAGAATGTCCAGCATTTGGGCAGGCATGATTCCCGCCGCCGCCGACAGGCGTTCGTTGATCGAAGCGGCGTCGGCAAACAGCCCATAAAGCGAGACCAACGCCGTGATGGCCGGGAAAAGCGCGAGCAGCCCGTAGAAGACGACGCCGGCGGCGACGGCGAGAAGCCGGTTTTCGTTCAATTGCCGGTAGCTCCGCCAGAGAATGTCCTTCCAGCCTCTCCAGGGGATGCCCGAGGGCGTCGTCGCATGACGTCCCCGACCGGCCTCGGCGCTTCTTTCGAGCTGCCGCGCTTGCGGCTCGTCGCCGCTTCTGCTCGCGTCGAAGGCTTGCGCGGGGGGCCCGACTCGCCGATCGGCGCGAGCGGCAAGAGGGTTGCGGCGCGGCGCAAAAGCGATCGCCAGGATGAAGAGGTAGCCGAGGAGCGACCACGGCGAAGGGCGCGAGGCCATCTTGATCTCCCATAGGGAAAAGACGCGTAAAATGCGCCTATGCGCCAGGTTTGTTCCCGTCGCGGGTTTCGCCGGTCGTAAGCAAGGCTGCGGAGCGGATCGGGGCCGCTCGCGAGCGCGCCGCTCGGCGAGCGCTTGAAATCGCCGCGATCTGCAGCCAAGCCGCGTCAATCAGAGCCGGGCGCAGCCGGTCAGCAGCGCGCTCGCATAGGCCAGCACGCTGTCCAAACTGAGATAGCGATGGAAAAACGCCGTTCCCGCGGCGGCGACCTCGGCGAAGTAACCGGGTCTTGTCCGCTCCAACTCGATCAGCGGCTCGACTTCGCGTTCGTCGCCGACCTCGAGATAATGTCGCCCGGCGACGGCCGCGTCGAAATAGTACAGACCGAAGGGCGAGCTGAACTTGATCGGGACGCAATTGCTCTTCAGTGCGATCGCGATCCGCGAACAGGCCGCTCCATTGCCGTCGAGCGAGAGCAAGAAGCGGTGCTTGAATTGCGCCGGCCAATCGAGGCGACCCGAAAAATAAGGCTGCGCCCGCAGCAACGCCTCGGCGCGCGGGGTCTGGCATTGAACGGCCGAGGCGATGGAGAACGTGACGAGCGGACTGCCGACAAAGTGGCTGGCGGCGCGCAGGCGCGGCAGGGACTTCTCCATGATCGCTTGTCCGGAAATCTGCCCGCCGGTCGACGATCCTACGAAACATCCTGTTATGGATTTATCGTGGTACCGCACCTTGTCTTCGATGCTCCGGTACCAGCTAAACCGGAAAAAATCGACGTCCGGCAACAGAATATGTCGCGAACCGGCCGTCTTTTGAAACGCGAAGATCGGCAGGTCGGATTCGCCGACCGGGCCATCGCTGACGTCGATCGCGAACGAGAATTCATCGTCAAGAGCGGCGCGGGCCAGAGCTCGCTCCAGAAAGGCGCGATACGATTGAGCTCTGTGCAGATAGCGCCGGGATTGCGCCGCCTGGACTTTCTCGAGGCCGGGCCAAAACGTGAAAGCGGGCTTGGGCCGGATCCGGATCTGTCGCTTCGACGCCTCGAAAATGAAGACGGATAAATGCGCGGCGTTGAAAAAGCCGAAGCGCTCCTGGGTCGCGCGGCGCTCGAGCCTGGTCCCGCGCCAGCCCGCGATCTGTCTTTCGACAAGGGCGTCGATCTCCGGCTCGGTCAGCGAACCGAAAGAGTTCGGCTTCATCGGCCGGTTCAGCTCCAGTCGCAGGCGCCCGACCGAAACACGCCTGCGAAGGCGGTGCAGCACGTTCCGAAGCCCAGCCCATCCCTCGCCAATCTGAACCGATCTTCGGCGACGCCGCAAGCCCTCGCGGCAAACAGCCCTCGCGGCAAACGGTAGTGGCCTCGATGCGCCCTCGACCGGAACGATTTTCCCCGTAGCGCGTTAAGGCCGTTCATACCTGAGCCGTCGGGGCTAACCGGATCGCCGACCGTAAGCGCTGACTCGACAAGGCCGTGGAAGCCCGCGAAAGCGGATGGCATGACCGACGCTGAGGCCAAGCAAACCATGTTGCTCGCGGCCGACCAATACGACGAGTTGGCTAAGAGGATCGAGGGAACGAGGCTGCTTTGGCGTTAAGGTGGCCCCGCCGGCCGTCTTTTAATTGGCAAGGGATGGCTAAAGCTGGCTCCGCGCGCGCGGTCGAACATTCAAACTGGGGTGGATGCTGTCGAGGCGAAACCTTCAAACCGAAGGCCGTATCGGAAGCGTGAGGCCGCTGCATAAAAAATTTTCCCTCCGCGAATATGATTCTGGGCTATCGCATGGGAGATTGTTTTGAGATTTGCCCGAACCGATCTGCTTGAGATTGCATTCATCGAAGAAGGGCCGCTTGAAGGATGGCCAGTCATCCTGGCGCACGGATTTCCTTTCGATGTCCACGCCTATGATGAAGTCGCGCCGCTGCTGGTTCGGAAAGGTGCGCGTGTGATTGTGCCTTACCTGCGTGGGTTCGGACCAACACGCTTCCTTTCCGCAACTACGATGCGCAGCGGGCAACAGGCTGCCCTTGGCCGCGACATGATCGATCTTCTGGACGCTCTCGGAATAGAAACCGCAATCCTGGCCGGCTACGACTGGGGTGGCCTGTCTTCCTGCGTCGCCTCGGCGCTTTGGCCGGAACGCGTGACGGGGTTGGTATCCTATGCCGGATATGACATTTGGGACAAGAAACGGGCCAGGCACGCCTGCGAACCAGCCCTTGAGCATGTCCAGTGGTATCAGCATCTGTTCCAAATTGAGCGCGGGCGCGAGTGCTTGGCGCTCTATCGTCGTGAGCTCTGCCGAATGTTGTGGGAACAGTGGTCGCCAAACTGGAAGTTCGACGAAGCCACCTTTCAGAGAACGGCGATTTCATTCGACAATCCGGATTTCGTCGACGTGGTCATACACTGCTACCGCTTCGGATTCGGTACAGCGGAGGGCGACCCGGCTTTGGCGCTGTTGGAACGTCGGCTTGACGAGAGGCCTCCAATTAGCGTTCCGACGGTCACACTCGACGGCACGCAGGACCCTCTGAAGCCTGGCGGAACTGCTGATCACGCACCCCTGTTCAGCGGCCGTCACGAACACCGTGTCGTAGAATGCGGGCACAACATGCCTCTGGAGGCGCCGGAGGCTTTCTCGGCAGCCATTTTGACCATCCGAGAGTGGACGTCAGGCATCCCAAATTCAAACTGACCCACTGCCCGGCAAACAGTCCTTGGGGCAAACGCGGCGGCGATCGCCCCCGGCTTCGGACGCGGCTTAGGCCCGCGTCCTTGCGATTTCGCGGAGCGGGGCCTCGGACTGGCCAGCCTCAGCGCTTTAGGCGGCGATCTCCGCGCCGGCGGGTCGCGTCAGATACGCCGCGAGCAAGTTCAGCGTCCGCTCCCAGCCGGACGCATGCTCCTCGGCGGCGTTGAGCGAACCGAACGCCTCCTGTCGTACGACGATGCGCGTCCCGCGCGGGTTCGGCTGGAAGCGATAGGTTACGATCGTCTTGCGCCGGCCGAGCGTCGGATGATCCCAATCGTAGCGCCGCGTCAGCGTGACTCGATGCGGCGCTCGGACGATCAGGTACTCGCCGCTCGCAGGAAGAACGGCGCCGTCCGGCATGCAAACATCGACGCGCCAGCTCCCGCCGACGCGCAGGTCCGATCGCCAGCCGGCCATGCGGTAGAGGCCCGGCGCGCCCCACCATTGCTCGACCTCGGCCGAGGTCAGCGCCTGAAAGGCGCGCTCGGCCGGCGCTTCGACGTCGATCGCCGCGAGGACGCCGTCGCAATCGGTGAGCGCTCGCGCGCTCATGAGGCGTATTTCGGCGGCAGGATGGTCGCGCCCGTTTCGAGCAGCGATTTGAGGTTCGATAGAATCTGCGGCCAGCCGCCAGACACGGCGCCGATGAACTTCGAATCGTCGCGCTCGATGGCGTGCCTGACCGTGAGCTTGACGCTCTCGCCAGCGGCCGGCTCGATCTCCATCGTGCACAGCGACCAGCCCTCGTCCTTCAGTTCCGGCGACCATTCGTTGCGCCAACGGATAGCCAGTCGTTTGGCGGGCTCGAACTCGACGATTTCGCCCGAATCGGCGAGACGCCCGTCGGGAAAGACGATCCGCCACGCTCCGCCTTTCCGCCATTCGGCCTCGGTCCGCGCGCCCAACCAATATTTTTGCGAAAACTCCGTGCTGGTCAGCGCCGACCACAGCCGGTCAGCCGTGGTGCGGATATAGGTGACGTAAACGAACTGGCTTGTGGCTGCGTTACTCATCGTCTTCTCCTTCCAAGTTTCGCTTGAGATCCGACAGCGCGGCGATGCGCCCGCGGTCGAATTTGCTGATCCAGCGCTCGGCGATCGCATTGATCGGCGCTGGATTGATGAAATGCAGCTTCTCGCGGCCAAGACGCAAAAACGAGACAAGATTGGCGCATTCGAGGACTGCAAGGTGCTTGGCAACGGCTTGGCGGCTCATGTCGACGCCTCGGCGAAGTTCGCCCAGCGTCCGCCCGTTCCGGACCCGGAGCAGGTCCAGCAATTGGCGGCGGCTCGCTTCGGCCAAGGCGCGGAAAACGGCGTCATCGTTGTCCATGTCGATAAGCAACTTTGTGGTTGCCTATTGATATGCAACTTTGAGGTTGCCTGTCAAGGGGGCTGATCTCGTGGCGCCCCCAGGAACGCGATTCGACTTTTCGCGTTTGGGGACCGGTTTCCACGCGCGGGACGCCTGCAAGGGCCGAGGCTGCGCGGCTTGGTCCAGCGCTAGACGGCGGGGCGAGGCTCGAAGCCGATCCGTCTCGTCGAGGCGGAGAAAACGGCCCGCGCCATGCATTGCGCAAATTTGGAAGGTACTGAACGGTTGGAGCAAAAGGCGACTTTCGAGCGGGCGCGCTCGTCGCGTCGGACTAGGCAAGCGGCGAGAGCCGCGTAAGCGTGGCCGCAGCTTACGATTCCAGACTTGTTTCCGCGTCTTGATAGTTTTCGACCGGCCTTATCGTGATTTTCTCGATTGTACAGCGGATCACGCCCTGCGCGCCCGCGCACGGCTTAAGCTCGATCTCCGTCTCGCCCCGGACAAGTCCGACGCCGCGTTGGCTTGGGCGAACAGGTCGATTCCGCGCCGGACGCAGCGCCAGTCCGTCGATGACGTTTTGCCGGCTGAAGCGTCGAGACGGATATCGATCGTATCGCGCAACGTGAAATCGAAAACGGCGTGCTTGAACGGCGGTCCCCGCCATTTTCCGGCCGCGCTCGCCGTAGCCGAAATGCGCAGCAAACTTGGGCCGCGTCGGACCAGGCGCAGCTCAAGTATTTCGGCATCGCCAAATTCAGGCCAGCCGCCGAACCACTCCGCCACTTCCGGGCCGCCCGGAATTGCCTCCAGCAGCGAAATAGTTTGCTGAAGCGCCTCCCCCTTCTCCATGCCGCTCGCCTCCCGCCATCGGGCGGCGACCCACGCGCTAAGCGCCGATCGCCGCTCTGATCTTCTCCGCGACCGGCCTCAGCGCCTCCGCGGCGACGATCGGACCGCCTGGCGGCCTCAGCTCCACGCCGGTCCAGCGCGGCAGGATATGGAAATGCAGGTGGAAGACGGTCTGGCCGGACGCGCTCTCGTTGTATTGCTCGATCTTAACGCCCTCGGCGTTCAGCCCCTGCTTCGCGGCCATGGCCACTTTCTGCACTGCCGGCATGAAACGGGCGAGGTCGCCCGGCCCGATGTCGAGAATGTTGCGGGCCGCGATTTTCGGAACGACGACGACGTGACCCTCGCCACGCGGCATGATGTCCATGAAGGCGAGCGCGGTCTCGTCCTCGAAGACTTTGACGCACGGCGCTTCGCCGCGCAGGATTTTGGCGAAGATGTTGTTCGGATCGTAAGCCTGGGCCATGGCGCTCTCGGGATGGGAGAGCGCGATCTTGCCGAGATTTCCGACTGGAGCCAAGGGCCCCATCCATCGGCGACCGCCGAGCGCTTGGCGGCGGCGCATCGCCTTCCCGTCGCGAGATTCGCCATCGAAGGATCGGCCTTGCGTTGGGCTAAGCCGAGCAAGCGACCAGTCCTCCGGCGCTATCGCCGTCCGGCGGTCCGGGCTGGATCGGTTTGCCGCGGAAATATCGTCGATGCAGGTTCGGCGCTTTTTGCGATTTTTCCCAACGAGATCATTTCGATAGGTGAGACATTCGCGGCGATCCAGGACGGACGCAGCATCGAATCCCTTGCTCCTTTCGGCCAAAAGGCCGCAACCAAACGCTTGACGCGCCTTTTCTGTAGTAACATAAATCATGCCGATCGAGTTCGATCCCGCCAAACGCCTGGCGACGCTGCAAGAGCGCGGCCTCGACATGGCCGACGCCGAAGAGGTGTTCGCCGGACCGAGCCTGACGATCGAAGACAGCCGTCGCGATTACGGCGAGAAGCGGATGATCACGATTGGCCTGCTCTTCGGCCGCATGGTCGTGCTGGTCTGGACGCCGCGCGGCCGAAATTGGCGCGTCATCAGCATGAGGAAAGCCAATGCCCGCGAAAAAAAGCTCTATGGCCCACGTCTCGAAACTTGATCCGGCCGACGACGCGCCCGACCTTTCGCAGCCGGAATGGCGCGAGGAGCTCGCCGCCGCGCCGGTCAAGCGCGGCAGGCCACTGGCCGCCGCAAAGAAAGTCTCGACCACGATCCGGCTCGATGCGGATGTGATCGAAGGCTTTCGAAAAGAAGGTCCCGGATGGCAGTCGCGCATCAATCGGGCGCTGAAAGAATGGCTCGCCCGCCGGCGCAAGGGCGCCAAGGCGGCGCTGGGCGTGCGCGCCCCTTAAAGCCGAACCAGGCCGGCCGAAGCTGCGGCAAGGCCGGACGAGGCGTCGAAAACGCTTCGCCGGTGACCGAGACGGAGGTCGGCGGCGGCGCTCGCGGCGTCAGACGTCGCAACTGATTCAAGTTCGCGCCGCGGCCGACGCCTTCGACCGGTATGGCAACGGCGTCCATTCAAAATCAAAGCTCAATCTTGCCGACTGTTCGGCCTATGCGCTCGCAAGGACCATGAACGTGCGGCGATCGTTCGAAAGGCGCGATTTCTCCGAAACCGATGCGGCGTTCGAAGGACCATGACGGTCGTTTCGCCGCCGCGTTCGCCGGACATCCGACGCCGCCGCCATTGAGACCGCCTCGCGGCGATGCTACGCAGCCGAGGGAGGCGCCGAACCAGATGAATGCGACCAACCTCGTCCAGCTCGCCGCGGCGACCGCGATTTTTCTCTGCGCGGCGAGCAGCGCGAAAGGCTGGGCGCTGGCGCCGAGCCTCGTCCGAGCCATCCTCACTCTCGCGCTCTACACAGCCGGCAATCTTTTGATGATGCGGCTCGTCCGCTCGGTCGGCATGTCGACGGCGTTCAGTCTTTCGGCCTTGATCCAGCTCATCGCCATCAACATCGTCGCGATCGTCGCCTTCGGGGAAAAGCTGGGTTGGGCGCAGGGCGCGGGCGTCGCGCTCGGCGTTTTGTCCGTCGCGCTGATCACGCTCGGGCCGTCCTTGGGACCGCCTTAAGCGCTCAGCGCCTGCTGGCGAGGCTTGCCGAGCGGCGGATTGAGGACGACGCGATTGCGGCCGGCGTTCTTGCCGAGATAGAGGGCGAGGTCGGCGCGCCGCACCACAGCTTCGAGCGTCTCGCCAGGCGCGTATTGCGCCGCGCCGATCGTCACGGTGGGCTTGATCGCAAGGCCGGTCGAGGACCAGTCGAGGCCCGCGATGCAGCGGCGCAGCCGCTCGAGCGGCTCGAACGCCTCGTGCAGCGCCGTTCCCGGCATGACGATGAGAAACTCCTCGCCGCCGAACCGGCCGACCCGATCGGCCTCGCGGAGCGCGTTGCGCAGCGCTTCGGCGACGAGCTTCAGCGCGCGATCGCCGGCGAGATGGCCATAGGCGTCGTTGATCTGTTTGAAATGGTCGATGTCGACGAAGGCGAGGGAAAGCGGCAGGCCGGCGCGCCGGCTGAGCGCAAGGTGCTCGCGCGCCGTCTCGGCGATGGCGCGTCGATTGGGCAGGCCGGTGCCGTCGTCGATCGTGGCGAGAGTCTCGATCCGCGCCATCGCTTCGGTCAAAGCGCGGTTCTTTTCGCTGAGCCGGGCGCGCAACTTGCGCACGAACATCGCGATCCAGATGCAGCGCGCCAGCAGGCCCGCGATCACCGCGCTGGTCAGGGCCTGGCCGGCCAAAGTCGAGGTCGGCATGGCGAGGCGTGGACCGACCGCGAAGATGACCGCGGCGGCGCCGATCGCCACCGCGATCCAGGCGATGATCAGGCTCCTGGCGTTCGGCGCCATGAAGCTGAAGGCGCTGATGGCGAACAGGGTTGCGAAGGGCTGAAAGCCGATCTGCGGCGCCGCGAACGCGACGCCGAGGGCGACGGCGATGGCGTAGAGCAGGTGCGGTAGGAAAAGGGTCGGATCGCGCCGCTTCAGGCTCCAGCCGGCGGCATGCGCCAGCTCGACGGCGCCCACCAGCGCAGCCAGCAGAGCGAAGACGACGATCGGCACGGCGAGGGGAACGAAACCCGCCGCCCAATAGCCGAACAAGATCAGCGTGTCGTATAAGTAGGCCGCGGCGATGATCAGCGCCGTGCGTTTGGCGCTGTGCAGGAGCCTGGACGCCTTGTCTGGCGGGAGCGGCGAAGCTTCCGCGCGGACGCTTTCCGCCGGGCGCGCTGCATCGGCGTCCGTGGAGTAGGACGACCCCAAACGCAAAGTTAACGCTCGCCAAAACCGCATGCTCCGGCGAGTTATCCGCCACAACAGATAAGGAACCCTTAGCGTGGTCGCGCAAATCAGCTCCGGCGCCACGCAGACCGCGGTTTGCGTAGAAAGTGTCGCGCTTGGTGCCGTCAATTGCCGCTCGGTAGGGTGCGAGCCGATGATAGCGCCTCAGTTTGAAAAATAAGGCGCTTGACCTTTAATCGCGCCAGTCTCAACTCCCGGCTATGCCTAGCGGCAAGATTGGAGGCCGGGAGTATGGGCCGAGATACGGATGCGGAGCCGACCCTTACGGAGTTGATCGCCGCGCGAGACAAGGTGAAGCGAGAAATCGATATCCTAGCCGGTGGGACCCCGCTCTACGGCAAAGATCGTGATGTCCAGGTGGGCGGCCTGATTGGCGAACTAATGGGCACGCTTCGTGAGCTTGAGCAATGCATTGCAGAATGGAAGTCGACTGATGCCCCGAGGCCCTAAAGGGCGAGAAGCGCCCCGCCGACGTGATCAGCAACGCCGTTAAAGTCATGCGAATCACCGCAGGCGGGGCGCCGGAAGATTTCGGCCCCGACGACGACCGGCCCGAGCGCCAGCTTGCGGCGACAGGCCAAACCTGCTAATCGCCGCGCCTTCTCGGCGTGGGAGAGCGCCCGGCAGCCATCCGGGATCGCCGCTCGCACCACGCAACTGCAACGGCGCGACCTGAGCCCGACGCTCGGGCCCGCAGCCATTTTGGAGCAGCGTCAATGGCCAAGAAAGTAGCCGGCTATATCAAACTGCAAGTACCGGCGGGGGCGGCCAATCCGTCGCCGCCGATCGGTCCCGCGCTCGGTCAGCGCGGCCTCAACATCATGGAGTTCTGCAAAGCCTTCAATGCGCGCACCGCGCAGATGGAGAAGGGCGCGCCGATCCCGGTCGTGATCACAGCCTATCAAGACCGCTCCTTCACCTTCGAGATGCGCCAGCCGCCGGTGACCTACTTCTTGAAGAAGGCCGCCGGCTTGAAGCTGGGCAAGAAGCCGGCTTCCGGGGCCAAGACGCCGGGACGCGGCTTCGTCGGCAAGGTGACGAAGGAGCAGGTGCGCGAGATCGCCGAAAAGAAGATCGTCGACCTCAATTGCGAGACGATCGAAGCGGCGATGGCGATGATCGAAGGCTCAGCCCGTTCGATGGGCCTGGAAGTGGTGGGGTAAGGCCATGGCGCACGGCAAGAGAATCCGGAAGGCCCGCGAGGGCGTCGAGCGGACCAAACTTTACAAGGTGGAAGAGGGGGTGAAGCTCGTGAAAGAGCGCGCCAACGCCAAATTCGACGAGACGGTCGAGATCGCGCTCAATCTCGGCGTCGACCCCAAACACGCCGACCAGATGGTGCGCGGCGTGGTCAACCTGCCCAACGGAACCGGCCGCACTTTGCGGGTCGCGGTCTTTGCGCGCGGGGCCAAGGCGGACGAGGCGAAGGCGGCGGGGGCCGACATTGTCGGCGCCGAGGACCTGGTGAATGCGGTCAATGGCGGCGAGATCAATTTCGACCGCTGCATCGCGACGCCCGACATGATGCCGTTGGTCGGCCGGCTGGGCAAAGTGCTCGGTCCGCGCGGCCTGATGCCGAACCCGAAAGTCGGCACGGTGACAATGGATGTCGCCGCGGCGGTCAAGGCCTCGAAAGGCGGCGCGGTCGAGTTCCGCGTCGAGAAGGCCGGCATCGTTCAAGGCTCGGTCGGCAAGGCCTCGTTCGGCGAGGACAAGCTGGCCGAGAACATCCGGGCCTTCGTCGACGCGGTGAACAAGGCCAAGCCCGCCGGCGCCAAGGGGACCTATCTGAAGCGGGTTTCGATCTCTTCGACAATGGGGCCGGGCGTCAAGCTCGATCTCGGCTCGGTCTCGACGGCTGCGGCGGTCGGCGCCTAGAACCCCCGCGCCTTCGCGCCGGACCTGCGGCGCGAAGCGCCGTTGAGGCGATTGCGGGCGTCGCGCCGGGCGAAAAGGACCGGCGCCCGGCCAAAAAACCTCTTGGCAGGAGCGATGCGACCGGCTAAAGAGCCGGTTGGGGTCGGCGACGCGGAGCGGCCCCGATGATCATTTAAGACTTCCGCCTCGCTTGGAGACCCAAACGGGAGCGGTGGATAGGCCGGAGGACCCGGGGGACGCCCCTCGTGTCTTGTCCGGCCATGTCCTGTCCGAGACTGCCGGCGCGTGCGGCTCGCCTCCAACGGGCCGCCGCTTAATGCCAGAACGCCCGAAAGGGCCGGACGGCGCCAGCATAGACGGGGAAGACCGGGATTTCGACAAGTCGCCCGAAAGGGGCGATTTGCTTGTTCGGTTCGAACCTTCTGTCCGGCGACGGGCTCATCGCTCGGCTCCGGGGACAGGCGCAAAAGGTCGCGAACGGGCGCCATAAGCCCGGCGCGACATGTGCAGCAGGCGGGGAGACCCGCCAACCGGAGAGAGAACATTGGATAGAGCGGAAAAGAAGGAGCTGGTCGCCTCGCTCCACGACGTCTTTTCGAAGACTTCCGTGGTCGTGGTCGCCCATTACTCCGGTCTGACCGTCGCCCAGATGCAGACTTTGCGCAAGCAGATGAAGCAGGCGGGCGCGCGCGTTCAGGTCGCCAAGAACCGCCTCGCCCAGATCGCTCTCAAAGGCACGGATGTCGCCTCCGTCGGCGCCCTTTTGAAGGGCCCGGCTCTGATCGCCTATTCGGACGATCCAGTGGCGGCGCCGAAGGTCGCCGTGGCCTTCGCCAAGGATTACGAGAAATTCGTCCTCCTCGGCGGCGCCATGGGCAAGACCGCCCTCGATGTCGACGGCGTGAAGGCTTTGGCCACCATGCCCTCGCTCGATGAGCTCAGAGCCAAGATCGTCGGCCTCGTCCAGGCGCCGGCGACCAAGCTCGCCCAGCTCACGACCGCGCCCGCCGCCAAACTTGCGCGGGTCGTCGGGGCCTATGCCGCGAAAGACGCAGCCTGATCGAGGCTCTTTAAAAACAGCATCGTTCGAACCATATAGGGAACCTATCAATGGCCAATCTTGAGAAAATCGTCGAAGACTTGTCTAGCCTGACCGTCCTCGAGGCGGCGGAGCTCGCCAAGCTTCTAGAAGCCAAATGGGGCGTTTCGGCCGCCGCCGCGGTGGCGGTCGCCGCCGCTCCGGGCGGCGCCGCTGGCGGCGCCGCTGCCGCGCCAGCCGAAGAGAAGACCGAATTCACGGTCGTTCTCGCGGCCGCCGGCGACAAGAAGATCGAAGTCATTAAGGAAGTTCGCGCCATCACCTCGTTGGGCCTGAAGGAGGCCAAGGACCTGGTCGAAGGCGCGCCCAAGCCCGTCAAGGAAGGCGTCTCCAAGGAGGACGCCGAGAAGATCAAGGCGGCTCTCGAAAAGGCCGGCGCCAAGGTCGAACTCAAGTGAGGCGCGGCGGGCCCTCCGGCCCGCGCTCTTAAAGGCGAACGGTCCCGAGCGATCCGCCCGGGGCCGTTTAGCCGTTCTCTGAAGGCCGCCCGATGCGGCGGAGAGCGGCGGTCGCGGCGGCGACGCGATCAGAGGTTCAAGTCATCAGGGGCGACGCCCCTTTCCCGCGCTCCGTCCCGAGGGCGCGCGGGCCCGCCCGGCGAGGCGAAAGCCGGGGCGGCAATCAGCTTCGAGGAGCCACATGGCGCAGACGCAAACATTCACAGGCCGCAAGCGTGTTCGCAAGTTCTTCGGGCATATCAAGGAAGTCGCCGAAATGCCGAACCTCATCGAGGTTCAGAAGGCTTCGTACGACCAGTTTCTGATCGTCAACGCCCCGGAAGGCGGCCGGCCCGACGAAGGCTTGCAAGCGGTTTTCAAATCGGTTTTCCCGATCTCGGACTTCGCAGGGACCGCTCTGCTCGAATTCGTCAAATATGAATACGAAGCGCCGAAATACGATGTCGACGAGTGCCGCCAGCGCGGCATGACCTACGCCGCGCCGCTCAAGGTGACGCTACGCCTGATCGTCTTCGACGTCGATCCGGAGACCGGCGCGAAGTCGGTCAAGGACATCAAGGAGCAGGACGTTTATATGGGCGACATGCCGTTCATGACCTCGAACGGCACGTTCATCGTCAACGGCACCGAGCGCGTCATCGTCTCGCAGATGCACCGTTCGCCTGGCGTCTTCTTCGATCACGACAAGGGCAAGAGCCATTCGTCCGGCAAGCTGCTGTTCGCCGCGCGCATCATTCCCTATCGCGGCTCCTGGCTCGACATCGAGTTCGACGCCAAGGACATCGTCCATGCGCGCATCGACCGCCGCCGCAAGATCCCGGTCACGTCGCTGCTCTATGCGCTGGGCATGGACGGCGAGGAGATTCTGACGACCTTCTACAAGAAGGTCGTCTACACCCGCGATCACGACCATTGGCGCGCGCCGTTCGACGCCGAGCGCATGAAGGGGGCGAAGGCGTCGGTCGACCTCGTCGACGCCGACAGCGGCGAAGTGGTGATCGAGGCCGGCAAGAAGCTGACGGCGCGCTCGGCCCGTCTGCTCGCCGAGAAGGGCGTCAAGGCGCTGCGCGCCGACGACGCCGATCTCTACGGCCAGTATATCGCCGAGGATCTCTATGATCCGGCGACCGGCGAAATCTTCGCCGAGGCGGGCGACGAGATCACCGACAAGTCGCTCGCCTTGCTGCTCGAGCACGGCTTCAGCGAATTGCCGGTGCTCGACATCGATCACGTCAATATCGGCCCCTATATCCGCAACACGCTGAAGGTCGACAAGAATTCTTCGCGCGAGGACGCGCTGTTCGACATCTACCGCGTCATGCGCCCGGGCGAGCCGCCGACGATCGAGACGGCGGAGGCGATGTTCAATTCCCTGTTCTTCGACGCCGAGCGTTACGACCTCTCCTCGGTGGGCCGCGTCAAGATGAACATGCGCCTCGACCTCGACGCGCCCGACACGATGCGCACCCTGCGCAAGGAGGACATCCTTGCGGTGGTGAAAGCCCTGGTCGATCTGCGCGACGGCCGCGGCGAGATCGACGATATCGATCATCTCGGCAATCGGCGCGTGCGCTCGGTCGGCGAATTGATGGAGAATCAATATCGCGTCGGCCTGTTGCGCATGGAGCGCGCGATCAAGGAGCGCATGTCCTCGGTCGATATCGACACGGTCATGCCGCAGGACTTGATCAACGCCAAGCCGGCGGCGGCGGCGGTGCGCGAATTCTTCGGCTCTTCGCAGCTCTCGCAGTTCATGGACCAGACGAACCCTCTGTCGGAGATCACCCATAAGCGCCGCCTGTCGGCGCTTGGCCCGGGCGGCCTGACGCGCGAGCGCGCCGGTTTCGAAGTGCGCGACGTGCATCCGACGCATTACGGCCGCATCTGCCCGATCGAGACGCCGGAAGGCCCGAATATCGGCCTGATCAATTCGCTGGCGACCTTCGCCCGCGTCAATAAATATGGCTTCATCGAAGCGCCGTACCGGCGCGTCCGCGACGGCCGCGTCACCGACGAGGTCGTCTACCTGTCGGCGATGGAGGAAGCGAAATACTCGGTCGCCCAGGCCAACACGCCGATCGATTCGGACGGCAAGCTGACGGAGGACCTCGTCGTCTGCCGTCACGCGGGCGATATCGCCATGCTGCCGCCGGAGCGCGTCGACTTCATGGACGTCTCGCCGAAGCAGCTCGTCTCTGTCGCGGCGGCGCTGATTCCCTTCCTCGAGAACGACGACGCTAACCGCGCGCTGATGGGCTCGAACATGCAGCGCCAGGCTGTGCCGCTGGTCCGCTCCGATTCGCCTTTGGTCGGCACCGGCATGGAATCGGTCGTCGCCCGCGATTCCGGCGCGGCGATCGCGGCGCGCCGCGCCGGGATCGTCGACCAGGTCGACGCGACCCGCATCGTCATTCGGGCGACCGGCGAGACCGACGCGGCCAAGCCCGGCGTCGACATCTATCGGCTGATGAAATTCCAGCGCTCGAACCAGTCGACCTGCATCAACCAGAAGCCGCTCGTTCGCGTCGGCGACTTCGTCGAGAAGGGCGACATCATCGCCGACGGTCCTTCGACCGATCTCGGCGATCTGGCGCTCGGCCGTAACGTCCTCGTCGCGTTCATGCCGTGGAACGGCTACAATTTCGAGGACTCGATCCTGCTCTCGGAGCGCATCGTCAAGGACGACGTGTTCACCTCGATCCATATCGAGGAATTCGAGGCCATGGCCCGCGACACCAAGCTGGGCCCTGAGGAAATCACGCGCGACATTCCGAATGTTTCGGAAGAGGCGCTGAAGAATCTCGACGAAGCGGGCATTGTCTATATCGGCGCCGAAGTCGTCGCCGGCGACATTCTCGTCGGCAAGATCACGCCGAAAGGCGAAAGCCCGATGACGCCGGAAGAAAAGCTGCTCCGCGCCATTTTCGGCGAAAAGGCTTCGGACGTTCGCGACACGTCGTTGCGCGTGCCGCCCGGCGTGCAGGGCACCGTCGTCGAAGTGCGCGTCTTCAACCGCCATGGCGTCGACAAGGACGAGCGCGCCCAGGCGATCGAGCGGGAGGAGATCGAGCGGCTCGCCAAGGACCGCGACGACGAACTCGCGATCCTCGACCGCAACGTCTATGCGCGCCTGGCCGAGGTGCTGATCGGCAAACGGGCTCTTTCCGGGCCGAAGGGCTTCAAGAAGGACCAGGAGCTGACCAAGGCCATCCTCGACGAGCATCCGCGCTCGCAATGGTGGAGCTTCGCCCTCGAAAGCGACCAGACCATGGCCGAGATCGAGGCGATGCGGAAGCAGTACGACGAATCGAAGAAGCTGCTCGAGAGCCGCTTCCTCGACAAGGTCGAGAAGCTGCAGCGCGGCGACGAATTGCCGCCCGGCGTGATGAAGATGGTCAAGGTCTTCATCGCGGTGAAGCGCAAGATTCAGCCCGGCGACAAGATGGCGGGACGTCACGGCAACAAGGGCGTCGTCTCCAAAATCGTGCCGCAGGAGGACATGCCGTTCCTCGAGGACGGCACGCCCGTCGACATCGTGCTCAATCCGCTTGGCGTGCCGAGCCGGATGAATGTCGGGCAGATTCTCGAGACGCATCTCGGCTGGGCTTGCGCCAGCCTCGGCAAGCAAGTCGGCGAAGCGGTGGATCGCTACTACCGCTCCGGCGACGGCGAACGTCTGCGCGGCAAGCTCAAGGAGATTTACGGCGCGGACGAGACGGTCTCGTCGCTTGACGACAAGGGCCTCGTCGAACTCGGCGAGAACCTGCGACGCGGCGTGCCGATCGCGACGCCGGTCTTCGACGGCGCGCGCGAGAAGGACATTGTCGACATGCTGGAGCGCGCCGGCATCGACCGCTCCGGCCAGGTGACGCTCTATGACGGGCGGACCGGCGAAGCGTTCGATCGCAAGGTGACGGTGGGCTACATCTATATGCTCAAGCTGCACCACCTCGTCGACGACAAGATCCACGCGCGCTCGATCGGGCCTTACAGCTTAGTCACGCAGCAGCCGCTCGGCGGCAAGGCGCAGTTCGGCGGACAGCGTTTCGGCGAAATGGAGGTCTGGGCTTTGGAGGCTTACGGCGCCGCCTACACGTTGCAGGAGATGCTGACGGTGAAGTCGGACGACGTCGCCGGCCGCACCAAGGTCTACGAATCGATCGTGCGCGGCGACGACACGTTCGAATCGGGCATTCCGGAAAGCTTCAACGTGCTCGTCAAGGAGATGCGTTCGCTCGGCCTCAACGTCGAACTCGCTTCGAGCAAGAAGACGACGCCGGAGCTGCCGCCGGCGGAGGCGGCCGAGTAGTTTGAGGATGCCCCTCGTCAACAGCGGCGCGAGCGGCTTAGCGCTCGCGCCGACTTACGCCAATTCGATGTTCAAGGGCGCCGCGTCGGCGCCGCCCGCTCGCCCGTTCTGGTTCTGGAGAAGACCATGAATCAAGAAGTCACAAACCCATTTGCTCCCGTCGTTCAGCCGCAGGCGTTCGATCAGATTCAGATCGCAATCGCGAGCCCTGAGAAGATCCTGTCCTGGTCGTTCGGCGAGATCAAGAAGCCCGAGACGATCAACTACCGCACGTTCAAGCCCGAGCGCGATGGCCTGTTCTGCGCCCGCATCTTCGGGCCGATCAAGGACTACGAGTGCTTGTGCGGCAAGTACAAGCGCATGAAGTACAAGGGCGTCATCTGCGAAAAGTGCGGCGTCGAAGTCACGCTGTCGCGCGTGCGAAGAGAGCGGATGGGCCATATTTCGCTCGCCGCGCCGGTCGCCCATATCTGGTTCCTGAAGTCGTTGCCGTCCCGCATCGGCCTGCTGCTCGACATGACGCTGAAGGACCTGGAGCGCGTCCTTTACTTCGAATCCTACATCGTCCTCGATCCCGGCCTGACGCCGCTCAAGGACCGTCAGCTCCTGTCGGAGGACGAGTATCTGCGGGCGCAGGACGAATACGGCCAGGACAGCTTCACCGCGATGATCGGCGCCGAGGCGATCCGCGAAATGCTGAAGGGCATGAACCTTCAGAAGATCGCCGACGACCTCAAGGTCGAGATCGCCGCCTCGAAGAGCGAGCTGAAGCCGAAGAAGCTCGCCAAGCGGTTGAAGATCATCGAGGCGTTCATGCATTCCGGCAACAAGCCGGAATGGATGATCATGACCGAAATCCCGGTCATTCCGCCGGATCTACGCCCGCTCGTGCCGCTCGACGGCGGCCGGTTCGCGACGTCGGACTTGAACGACCTTTATCGTCGCGTGATCAACCGCAACAACCGGTTGAAGCGGCTGATGGAGCTGCGCGCGCCGGACATCATCATCCGCAACGAGAAGCGCATGCTGCAGGAGGCGGTCGACGCGCTTTTCGACAACGGCCGCCGCGGCCGCGTCATCACCGGCGCGAACAAGCGGCCGTTGAAGTCGCTCGCCGACATGCTGAAGGGCAAGCAGGGCCGCTTCAGGCAGAACCTGCTCGGCAAGCGCGTCGACTATTCGGGCCGCTCGGTCATCGTCGTCGGCCCCGAACTCAAGCTGCATCAATGCGGCCTGCCGAAGAAGATGGCGCTCGAATTGTTCAAGCCGTTCATCTATTCGCGGCTCGACGCCAAGGGCCTGTCGGCGACCGTCAAGCAGGCCAAGAAGCTGGTCGAAAAAGAGAAGCCGGAAGTTTGGGACATTCTCGACGAGGTGATCCGCGAGCATCCGGTGATGCTGAACCGCGCGCCGACGCTGCACCGCTTGGGCATCCAGGCGTTCGAGCCGGTGCTGATCGAAGGCAAGGCGATCCAGCTTCATCCGCTGGTCTGCGCCGCGTTCAACGCCGATTTCGACGGCGATCAAATGGCCGTGCACGTGCCGCTGTCGCTCGAGGCGCAGCTCGAAGCACGCGTCCTGATGATGTCGACCAACAACATCCTGCATCCGGCCAACGGTCAGCCGATCATCGTGCCGAGTCAGGACATGGTGCTTGGGCTCTATTATCTGACCCTGATGCGCGACGGCGAGCCGGGGCAGGGCATGGTCTTCTCCGATATGGGCGAGATCGAGCACGCGCTGTTTTCGAAGGCCGTCACGCTGCACGCCAAGATCAAGGGCCGCGCCTGGACCTATGACGCGGCCGGCCGGCGCGTGTCGAAAGTCTTCGAGACCACGCCGGGCCGGATGATTCTCGGCCAGTTGCTGCCCGACAATCCGAAAATCTCGTTCGACGTCGCCAACAAGCTGATGACGAAGAAAGAGATCTCGAACATGATCGACATCGTCTACCGTAATTGCGGTCAGAAGGAGACGGTCATCTTCTGCGATCGCATCATGGCGATCGGCTTCCGCGAGGCGTTCAAGGCGGGCATCTCCTTCGGCAAGGACGACATGGTCGTGCCGGATTCGAAGCCGCGCATCATCGCCGAGACTGCGGCTTTGGCGAAAGAGTACGAGCAACAGTACAACGACGGCGACATCACCCAGGGCGAGAAGTACAATAAAGTCGTCGACGCTTGGGCGAAGTGCTCGGATCGGCTCGCCGAGGAGATGATGGCCGGCATTTCCGCCGTCCGCAAGGACGAGCACGGCCGCGACCTGCCGATCAACTCGATCTATATGATGTCGCATTCCGGCGCGCGCGGCTCGCCGGCGCAGATGCGTCAGCTCGCCGCCATGCGCGGCTTGATGCAGAAGCCGTCCGGCGAAATCATCGAGAGCCCGATCATCTCCAACTTCAAGGAGGGCCTGTCGGTTCTCGAATATTTCAACTCGACGCACGGCGCCCGCAAGGGCCTCGCCGATACGGCGCTGAAGACGGCCAATTCCGGCTATCTGACGCGTCGCCTCGTCGACGTCGCTCAGGACGCGATCATCACCGTTCCGGATTGCGGCTCGACCGGCGGCATCCGCATGCGGGCGATCATCGACGCCGGCCAGGTCGTCGCCTCGCTGGCGGTCCGCATTCTCGGCCGCACCGCGGCGGAGGATGTGAAGGATTCCGACGGCGCCATGATCGTCGCCGCCGGCAAGATGATCGAAGAGGAGCATATCGACCGGATCAACGCCGCCGGCATCCAGGAGGTGAAGATCCGCTCGGTGCTCACCTGCGAGGCCGAGAACGGCGTCTGCGCCGCGTGCTACGGGCGCGATCTCGCCCGCGGCACGCCGGTCAATATCGGCGAGGCGGTCGGCGTCATTGCGGCGCAGTCGATCGGCGAGCCCGGCACGCAGCTGACGATGCGCACCTTCCATATCGGCGGCGCGGCGCAGATTGTCGTCCAGTCCTTCGTCGAATCGAATTTCGACGGCGAAGTCAGGATCCGCAACCGGGCGGTCGCCCGCAACAGCGACGGCGATCTCGTCGTCATGGCTCGCAACGTCGCGATCGTCATCGTCGATCGCGACGGCGTCGAGCGGGCGGTGCATCGCGTGCGCTACGGCGCCCGGCTCAAGGTCGACGAGGGCGACAAGATCAAGCGCGGCCAACGCATTGCGGAATGGGATCCCTATACGCGGCCCATTCTCACCGAAGTGCCCGGCGTGATCGCTTTCGAGGACCTGGTCGACGGCGCGTCGATGTCGGAGCAGACCGACGAGGCGACCGGCATCGCCCGGCGCATGGTCATCGACTGGCGCCTGTCGCCGCGCTCGGCGAACTTGCGGCCGGCGATCGTGATCAAGGGCAAGGACGGCAAGCCGGCCAAGCTCTCGACGGGCGGCGACGCGCGATACTTGCTGCCGGTCGACGCGATCATCTCGGTCGACGAGGGCGCGACGGTGAGCGCCGGCGACGTCGTCGCCCGCATCTCGATCGAAAGCGCCAAGACCCGCGACATTACCGGCGGTCTGCCGCGCGTCGCGGAATTGTTCGAGGCGCGCCGGCCGAAGGATCACGCGATCATCGCCGAGATCTCCGGCACGATCCAGTTCGGGCGCGACTACAAGAACAAGCAGCGCGTCACCATCGTGCCGAGCGAGGAGGGCGTCGAGCCGGTCGAGTATTTGATCCCGAAGGGCAAGCACATCCACCTTCAGGACGGCGACGTCGTCGAAAAGGGCGATTACATCGTCGACGGCAACCCGGCGCCGCACGACATCCTGGCGATCAAGGGCGTCGAGGAGCTCGCCGCCTATCTCGTCAACGAGATCCAGGAGGTCTATCGGCTGCAGGGCGTCAGCATCAACGACAAGCACATCGAGGTGATCGTCCGTCAGATGCTGCAGAAGGTCGACGTGGTCGATCCGGGCGACACCGACCTGTTGCCCGGCGAGCAGATCGACCGCGCCGAGCTCGAGACGATCAACCAGACGATGGCGGACGAAGGCAAGAAGCCTGCGACCGGCACGCCGGTTCTGCTCGGCATCACCAAGGCGAGCTTGCAGACGCGCTCCTTCATCTCGGCGGCCTCCTTCCAGGAGACCACCCGCGTCCTCACGGAGGCGGCGGTCAACGGCAAGGTCGATACGCTCGAAGGCCTGAAGGAGAACATCATCGTCGGCCGCCTGATCCCGGCGGGAACCGGCGCGGCGATGACCAAGCTGCGCAGCATCGCCGCGCGGCGCGACGCGCTGATCCTCGCCGAGAAGGAGAAGGCCTCGACCGCGCCGCAATTGCCGCCGGCCGCGCTGACCCCGCCGCCGGAGGCCGCCGCGCCGCCGGAGCGCGAGCGGGCCAAGGCCCGGGCGCGCTGAGGTTTTTTCCGCGCTTCAATCGAGGGGCCGCCCTTCGGGCGGCCCCTTTCTTTCATATTCGTTGTGAAATTGCCGCGTCCGCGTCCCGCCAGCGCCGCCAAGCGGTCCTTTTTCGGCCTGAAATATCGCGCCCCTATCCCGTAAGCTTCTGAACGAGGCGCAAAAGAAACGTGGAGACAGGGATTGGGCGCGAATTGGGATTTGTTCGCGGCTTCGGCCGACGCAACCGCCTCAGCCGCGATCTTCGAGCATGATCTCGATTGCTTGCCGATCGCGCCTATCCTGGCCGGCGCGCGCGCTCGGGGCGTCGCCGACGCTTTCGAGATTCTCGGCGTCGCCGCGATCCTTCTGGGTCGCGAGGGCGATGTCCTCTACGCCAACGACCAAGCTCGGCTGCTCCTCGCGCCGCATTTGCGGATCGTCGGCGAAAGGCTGACGGCGACGGACAAGGCCAATGAACGGGCGCTGGCTCGCCTGATCGAAACGGCCGTGGCCGGCCGACAGGCGGAGGCGCGTTCGGTCGTTCTGCGCCGCGGCGAGACCGTTCCGGCGCTCCGCCTGCACGCAACGCCGATCGCCGACGACGACCCGTTCCAATTGCTGCGCGCCGTGATCGTGCTCGATCGGAAAGCCTGACAGGCGCATTTTCCTTCTCGACCGATTGGCGATTATCCAGTTGCATGGCCGAAGCGCGCCGGAAGGCGAATCGGCCGCCGCGTCGAGGGTCCGGGACGCGTCCAGCGAGTCGGGAAGCCGCGCCATTTGGTCCGTTGAGGCGAGGGGCGAAGGCGCAAGCCACACGCGCGCCGGCAAAGCCGCCGGAAACCGGCCGATTTTCCGCTTTCTCGACCTGAAAAGGGGTTGACGGCCCAAAAGCCCGCGAATATGTTCCGCGCGCTTTCGACAGGCGGTAGATCCTCAAATTGTTCGGGGCGTCGCGCCCGGAACCTTTCGGTTCTAAACGCTGTCGGTTTCATCGAAGAGCCAAACATACCGGCGGCTGACGCCCTCGGGTCTGGCGCATGATCGCGGCGTTGGCCGTGGTCCTCTGCTCATTTCGCGCCTTAAGCCTTTCGGCCTTGAGGCGCGGTTCGTTTTGCGCGCGGCTTGGCCGCGAATGAAACGAAATTGGGGTTTAAAGGAAGCCGCCGCGAGGCGGAGAATTCGCTGGTGACGAAAGGCCATCAATGCCGACGATCAGTCAGTTGATCCGCAAGCCGCGGCAACCGAAGACCTACCGCGAGAAGGCGCGCCATCTCGGCGCGAGCCCGCAGAAGCGCGGCGTGTGCACGCGCGTCTATACGACGACGCCGAAGAAGCCGAACTCGGCTCTGCGCAAAGTCGCCAAGGTCCGCCTGACCAACGGTTTCGAAGTGATCGGCTACATTCCCGGCGAAGGCCACAACTTGCAGGAGCACTCGGTCGTCATGATCCGCGGCGGCCGCGTCAAGGACTTGCCCGGCGTGCGCTATCACATCCTGCGCGGCGTGCTCGATACGCAGGGCGTCAAGGATCGCAAGCAGCGCCGGTCGAAATACGGCGCCAAGCGGCCGAAATAAGCGGACGCGATTAGGATCAGGAGCAGAGCATGTCGCGTCGTCACCGCGCCGAGAAGCGAGAGATCATCCCGGACGCCAAGTTCGGCGATATCGTCGTCGCCAAATTCATGAACACGATCATGTACGAGGGCAAGAAGTCGATCGCCGAGGCGATCGTCTATGGCGCCCTCGATTCGATCGAGAGCAAGGTCAAGGGCGATCCGCTCGCCGTCTTCCGCCAGGCGCTCGACAATGTCGCGCCGTCGGTCGAAGTGCGCTCGCGTCGCGTCGGCGGCGCGACCTACCAGGTGCCGGTCGAAGTTCGCGCCGAGCGCCGCCAGGCGCTCGCCATCCGCTGGATCATCTCGGCTGCGCGGACGCGCAACGACAAAACCATGGTCGACCGGCTGTCGGCCGAATTGCTCGACGCTTCGAACAATCGCGGCGCGGCCGTCAAGAAGCGGGAAGACACCCATCGCATGGCCGAGGCCAACCGCGCCTTCGCCCATTATCGCTGGTGACGCGGACCGGCTGACAGGATCAAGGATTACGACCATGGCGCGCAGCCATCCGATCGAGGACTATCGCAATTTCGGCATCATGGCCCATATCGATGCCGGCAAGACGACGACGACCGAGCGCATCCTCTATTATTCCGGCAAGTCCCATAAGATCGGCGAAGTCCATGACGGCGCCGCGACCATGGACTGGATGGAGCAGGAGCAGGAGCGCGGCATCACGATCACCTCGGCCGCTACGACCACTTTCTGGCAAGGCAAGCGCCTCAACATCATCGACACGCCCGGCCATGTCGACTTCACCATCGAGGTCGAGCGCTCGCTGCGCGTGCTCGACGGCGCGGTATGCGTGCTCGACGGCAACCAGGGCGTCGAGCCGCAGACCGAGACGGTCTGGCGACAGGCCGACAAGTACAACGTGCCGCGCGTCGTCTTCGTCAACAAGATGGACAAGATCGGCGCCGACTTCTACCGATGCGTCGAGGACATCAAGACCAAGGTCGGCGCCCGCCCGGTCTGCATTCAACTGCCGATCGGCGCCGAGGCGAGCTTTAAAGGCGTCATCGACCTCCTCCGAATGAAAGCCGTGGTCTGGGAAGAGGAAGGCCTCGGCGCCAAATATCACGACGAAGACATTCCCGCCGATCTCAAGGACAAGGCCGAAGAATATCGCCTCGCGCTGATCGAGGCCGCCGTCGAACTCGACGACGACGCCATGTCGGCCTATCTCGAAGGCAAAGAGCCGGATCTCGCCACGCTGAAGCGCCTCATCCGCGCCGCCGTGCGCAAGATCGCCTTCATTCCGATCCTGTGCGGCTCCGCTTTCAAGAACAAGGGCGTGCAGCCGTTGCTCGACGCCGTGGTCGATTATCTGCCGTCGCCGGTCGATCGCGAGGCGATCAAGGGCGTCGACATGAATACGGGCGAGGAGGTCGTTCGCTTGCCGAAGGACGCCGAGCCGTTCTCGATGCTCGCCTTCAAGATCATGGACGACCCGTTCGTCGGCACGATCACCTTCTGCCGCGTCTATTCCGGCCATGTCGAATCGGGCGCGAGCGTCCTCAACTCGACCAAGGACAAGCGCGAGCGCGTCGGCAGAATGCTGCTGATGCACGCCAATAACCGCGAGGACATCAAAGAGGCCTATTCCGGCGACATCGTCGCTTTGGCCGGCCTCAAGGATACGCGCACCGGCGACACGCTCTGCGATCCGCAGAAGCCTGTGATCCTCGAAAAGATGGAGTTCCCGGACCCGGTCATCGAGATCGCCATCGAGCCGAAATCGAAGGCCGACCAGGAGAAGCTGGGCGTCGCGCTGTCGAAGCTCGCCGCGGAAGATCCGTCTTTCCGCGTGTCGACCGACCCGGAATCCGGCCAGACCATCCTCAAGGGCATGGGCGAGCTTCATCTCGACATCAAGGTCGACATCCTGAAGCGCACCTACAAGGTCGACGCCAATATCGGCCAGCCGCAGGTCGCGTACCGCGAGAAGCTGACCAAGCGGGTCGAGATCGACTACACGCATAAGAAGCAGACCGGCGGCAGCGGCCAGTTCGCGCGCGTCAAGATCATTTTCGAGCCCGCCGAGGCGGGCGCAGGATCGTCCTTCGAATCCAAGATCGTCGGCGGCACGGTGCCGAAGGAATATATTCCCGGCGTCGAGAAGGGCATCAACAGCGTGATGGGTTCCGGCGTCCTCGCCGGCTTCCCGGTCGTCGACGTCAAGGCGACGCTGGTCGACGGCGCCTATCACGACGTCGACTCGTCGGCGCTCGCCTTCGAAATCGCGGCGCGGGCCGCGTTCCGCGAAGCCTTGCAGAAGGGCGGCTCGGTTCTGCTCGAGCCGATCATGAAGGTCGAGGTCGTCACCCCCGAGGAGCATACCGGCTTCGTGATGGGCGACCTCTTGTCCCGTCGCGGCCAGGTGCAGGGGCAAGACATGCGCGCCAACGCCGTGGTGATCAACGCCATGGTGCCGCTCGCCAACATGTTCGGCTATGTCAATACGCTGCGTTCAGGAACGCAGGGACGCGCCAACTTCACGATGCAGTTCGACCACTACGCGCAAGTGCCGTCGAACGTTGCGAGCGAAATCCAAGCCAAATACGCGTGACGCGAAGCGAAGCGCGCAGAACCCATAATGTCAGGAAGGCTATAGGAGTCTTACAATGGCCAAGGCGAAATTCGAGCGGACCAAACCGCACTGCAACATTGGCACGATCGGTCACGTCGACCACGGCAAGACATCGTTGACGGCGGCGATCACCAAGGTCTTGGCCGAAACCGGCGGCGCCACCTACACCGCCTATGATCAGATCGACAAGGCGCCGGAGGAGAAGGCGCGCGGCATCACGATCTCGACCGCTCACGTCGAATACGAGACGCAGAAGCGCCATTACGCGCATGTCGACTGCCCTGGCCATGCCGACTACGTGAAGAACATGATCACCGGCGCCGCGCAGATGGACGGCGCCATTCTCGTCGTCTCCGCCGCCGACGGCCCGATGCCGCAGACGAGAGAGCACATCCTGCTCGCCCGCCAGGTCGGCGTGCCGGCGCTCGTCGTGTTCATGAACAAGGTCGACATGGTCGACGATCCGGAGCTGCTCGAACTCGTCGAGCTCGAGGTGCGCGAGCTCCTCTCGAAATATGATTTCCCCGGCGACGAGATCCCGATCATCAAGGGCTCGGCTTTGATGGCGCTTGAGGGCAAGGACCCGGAGAAGGGCCATGACGCCATCCTGAAGCTGATGCAGGCGGTGGACGAGTACATCCCGCAGCCGCAGCGTCCGAAGGATCAGCCCTTCCTGATGCCGGTCGAAGACGTTTTCTCGATTTCCGGCCGCGGCACGGTCGTCACCGGCCGCATCGAGCGCGGCGTGATCAAGGTGGGCGAGGAAGTCGAGATCGTCGGCCTCAAGGCCACCCAGAAGACGACGGTCACCGGCGTCGAAATGTTCCGCAAGCTGCTCGATCAGGGCGAGGCCGGCGACAATGTCGGTTGCCTGCTGCGCGGCACCAAGCGCGAGGAGGTCGAGCGCGGCCAGGTTCTCTGCAAGCCCGGCTCGGTCAAGCCGCACACCAAGTTCAAGGCCGAAGCCTACATCCTCACCAAGGAGGAGGGTGGCCGCCACACGCCGTTCTTCACCAATTACCGCCCGCAATTCTATTTCCGCACCACGGACGTGACCGGAATCGTCACGCTGCCGGCCGGGACGGAGATGGTCATGCCCGGCGACAACGTGACCCTCGACGTATCGCTCATCGTGCCGATCGCGATGGAGGAGAAGCTTCGCTTCGCCATCCGCGAGGGCGGCCGCACGGTCGGCTCCGGCGTCGTCGTTTCGATCACCGAGTGATGCGAGACGAGCGAGATAGACGGACGGGGAAATCTCCCCGTCCGCGCCGGTCGGGGAATTGAGCCATGAATACGCAAAACATCCGCATCCGTTTGAAAGCGTTCGATCACCGCGTGCTCGACGCGTCGACGAAGGAGATCGTGTCGACCGCCAAGCGCACGGGCGCGCGGGTGCGCGGCCCGATTCCGTTGCCGACCCGGATCGAGAAGTTCACGGTCAACCGTTCGCCGCATGTCGACAAGAAATCGCGCGAGCAATTCGAGATTCGCACGCACAAGCGGGTGCTCGACATTGTCGATCCGACGCCGCAGACGGTCGACGCTTTGATGAAGCTCGATCTCGCCGCCGGCGTCGACGTCGAGATCAAGCTCTAAGGGGACAATCACCGGGCGCCTCTTCTCTTGAATGCGCCCTGAGGAACTAAGCGCCATGCGTTCAGGCATCATCGCACAGAAAGTGGGCATGACCCGCGTCTTCACCGACGCAGGCGACCATGTGCCGGTCACGGTCCTCAAGGTCGAGGGCTGCCAGGTCGTGGCTCATCGCACCCAGGACAAGAACGGCTATACGGCTTTGCAGCTCGGCATCGGCCGCGCCAAGGTCAAGAACGTCTCGAAAGCCGAACGCCAGCGCTTCGCCGTGGCCAAGGTCGAGCCGAAAATGAAGCTCGCCGAGTTCCGCGTCGATGAAACTGGCCTCATTCCGGTCGGCGCGGAAATCACCGCGGACCACTTCATTCCGGGCCAGTATGTCGACGTGACCGGCGTCACGATCGGCAAGGGCTTCGCCGGCGCGATGAAGCGCTGGAATTTCGGCGGCTTGCGCGCGACGCACGGCGTTTCGATCTCGCATCGTTCGCACGGCTCGACGGGCGGCCGCCAGGATCCCGGCAAGACCTGGAAGAACAAGAAGATGGCCGGCCATCTCGGCGTCGAGAAGGTGACGACGCAGAATTTGCGTGTGGTCCAGACCGATCCGGAGCGCGGCCTGATCCTGGTCGAGGGGTCGGTGCCGGGCCATTCGGGCGGCTGGATCGCGATTCGCGACGCGGTCAAGAAGCCGCTGCCGAAGGATGCGCCGCAGCCCGGCAAGTTCCGCCTGCGCGCCGAAGACGGCGCGGCCGAGTCCGCCGCCGAGACGAAGGGAGCGTAAGAAATGAAAATCGACGTTACGTCGATCGGCGGCGACGCGGCCGGCTCCCTCGAGCTCAACGAGGCGATTTTCGGCCTCGAGCCGCGTCAGGACCTGATCGCGCGGATGATCCGCTGGCAACTCGCCAAGCGTCAGGCCGGCACGCACAAATCGCTCGGCCGCGCCGAGATCAACCGCACCGGCAAGAAAATGTACAAGCAGAAGGGCACCGGCGGCGCCCGTCACGGATCGGCCCGCGTGCCGCAATTCCGCGGCGGCGGCAAGGCGATGGGTCCGGTCGTACGTTCGCATGCGCATGATCTGCCCAAGAAGGTGCGCGCGCTGGCCTTGAGGCACGCGCTCTCGGCCAAGGCGCGCGACGGCGCGATTATCGTTTGGGAGAACGCCGAGCTCGCCGAGCCGAAAACCAAGGCGCTGCGCGCCTCATTCGAAAAGGCGGCGCTGACCAACGCGCTCATCATCGACGGGGCGCAGGTGCAAGACAATTTCGCCAAGGCGGCGCGCAGCATTCCGCAGATTGACGTGCTGCCCGTCCAGGGCGTCAATGTCTACGACATCATCCGCCGCGAGAAGCTGGTTCTGACCAAGGCGGCCATCGATGCGCTGGAGGCGCGGTTCAAATGAGCAAGGATCCGCGCCATTACGACATCATCGTCTCGCCGGTGATCACGGAAAAGGCGACCATGGCTTCGGAGGCGAACCAGGTCGTCTTCAGGGTCAAGCGCGACGCGACCAAGCCGCAAATCAAGGCGGCGGTCGAGCAGCTCTTCAACGTCAAGGTGACGGCCGTCAACACGCTGCTGCGCAAGGGCAAGACCAAGACTTTTCGCGGGATGCGCGGCGTGCAGCAGGACGTCAAGAAAGCGATCGTCACGCTGGCCGAGGGCGAGCGCATCGATGTGACGACCGGCATCTGAAGGTTCAACGATCATGGCTCTCAAAACCTATAAGCCGAGCACGCCGGGCCTTCGCCAATTGGTGATCGTAGACCGCAGCGAGCTCTATAAAGGCAAGCCGCTGAAGGCGCTGACGGAAGGCAAGCCGGAGAAGGGCGGCCGTAACAATGCCGGCCGCGTCACCGTGCGCTTTCGCGGCGGCGGCCACAAGCAGGCCTATCGCATCATCGATTTCAAGCGCCGCAAGCTCGACATGCCGGCCAAGGTCGAGCGGCTGGAATACGATCCCAATCGTACCTCCTTCATCGCCTTGATCAAATATTCCGACGGCGAGCAGGCTTATATCATCGCGCCGCAACGCCTCGGCGTCGGCGACGAGGTGATCGCCGGCGAGCAAGTCGACGTGAAGCCCGGCAACGCCATGCCGCTCGCCAATATGCCGGTCGGCACGATCGTCCATAATGTCGAGATGAAGCTCGGCAAGGGCGGCGCGCTCGCCCGCTCGGCCGGAACTTACGCGCAGATCGTCGGCCGCGATCAGGGCTATGTCGCATTGCGCTTGAAGTCGGGCGAAACGCGCCTCGTCTATGGCGAATGTTTCGGCACGGTCGGCGCCGTGTCGAATCCCGATCACATGAACATTTCGATCGGCAAAGCCGGCCGCAATCGCTGGCTCGGCCATCGCCCGCACAATCGCGGCGTCACCATGAACCCGATCGACCATCCCCATGGCGGCGGCGAGGGCCGCACGTCGGGCGGCCGTCACCCGGTCACGCCCTGGGGCAAGCCGACCAAGGGCAAGAAGACCCGGTCGAACAAGTCGACCGACAAATTCATCGTTTCCTCGCGGCATGCCCGCAAGAAGAAGAGCTAAGCCATGACGCGTTCCATCTGGAAGGGTCCGTTCATCGACGGCTACCTGCTCAAGAAGGCCGACGCCGCGCGCGGCGCGGGCCGGTCCGACGTGATCAAGATCTGGAGCCGTCGCTCGACGATCCTGCCGCAATTCGTCGGCCTGACCTTCGGCGTGCATAACGGCCACAAGCACATTCCAGTCTCGGTGTCGGAAGACATGATCGGCCACAAGTTCGGCGAGTTCGCGCCGACCCGCACGTTCCATGGCCATTCGGCGGACAAGAAGGCGAAGAGGGCTTAAAATGTCCAAGCAAGCCAAGCCGCGTCCGCTCAGCGACAAAGAGGCGAAGGCGGTCGTGCACATGCTGCGCGTCTCCCCGCGCAAGCTCAATCTTCTTGCCCAGCTCATTCGCGGCAAGAAGGTCGCGACCGCACTCGCCGATCTCGAATTCTCCAACAAGCGTATCTCGCACGAAGTGCGCAAGGCGCTGGAATCGGCGATCGCCAACGCCGAGAACAATCACGATCTCGACGTCGACGATCTCGTGGTGCAGCAGGCTTATGTCGGCCGAGCCATGGTGATGAAGCGCTTCCATGCGCGCGCCCGCGGCCGCGCCGGCCGGGTCGAGAAGCCGTTTTCGAATTTGACGATCATCGTGCGCGAGCAGGCGGAAGCAGCCGCCGAAGCCGCGGCCTAGGAGAGAGCCATGGGTCAGAAGGTCAATCCGATCGGGCTGCGCCTCGGCATCAACCGGACGTGGGATTCGCGCTGGTATTCGAACAAGACCGAATATGGCAAGCTCCTGCACGAGGACATGAAGATCCGCGCCGTGCTGATGAAGAACCTGAAGCAGGCGGCGGTATCGAAAATCGTCATCGAGAGGCCGCACAAGAAGTGCCGGGTGACGATCCATTCGGCGCGGCCCGGCGTCGTCATCGGCAAGAAGGGCGCGGACATCGATAAAATCCGTAAGCTCGTCGCCAAGCTGACGGACTCGGAAGTCGTCATCAACATCGTCGAGGTGCGCAAGCCTGAAATCGACGCGACCTTGGTCGCCGATTCGATCGCCCAGCAGCTCGAGCGCCGCGTCGCCTTCCGCCGCGCGATGAAGCGCGCGGTGCAGTCGGCGATGCGTCTTGGCGCCGAAGGCATCCGCATCAATTGCTCGGGGCGCCTGGGGGGCGCCGAAATCGCCCGTCTCGAATGGTACCGCGAGGGCCGGGTGCCGCTGCACACGCTGCGCGCGGACATCGATTACGGCGTCGCCACCGCGCATACGGCGTACGGCACATGCGGCATCAAGGTCTGGATCTTCAAAGGCGAGATTCTCGAGCACGATCCGATGGCGCAGGACAAGCGCCTCGCCGAAGCCGAGCATTCCGGCGGCCGGCCGCGGCGCGAGCGCGAACAGCGCGACCGCGACGCGGCCTGATCGAATCGAAAGTAAGCGACCATGCTGCAACCGAAACGAACCAAATACCGAAAGGCCTTCAAAGGCCGCATTCACGGCTCGGCCAAGGCAGGATTCTCCTTGGCCTTCGGGCAGTTCGGCCTCAAGGCGATGGAGCCGGACCGGGTCAGCGCGCGTCAGATCGAGGCGGCGCGCCGCGCCTTGACGCGCCATATGAAGCGCGCCGGCCGCGTCTGGATCCGCGTCTTCCCGGACGTGCCGGTCTCGAAGAAGCCGATCGAAGTGCGCATGGGCAAGGGCAAGGGCGCGCCGGAACTCTGGATCGCGCGCGTCGCGCCGGGCCGCATCATGTTTGAGATCGACGGCGTGCCGCTCGAACTCGCGCGCGAAGCGATGGACCTGGCCGCGGCGAAATTGCCGATCAAGACGCGCTTCGTGCAGCGTATCGCCGAATAGGGAGACGGAAAAGATGAAATCGAAGAACCGTCTCTCGGATCTGCGCGTGATGAGCGAGGATCAACTCGCCGACGAGGCGCTGGCCTTGAAGAAGGAGCAGTTCAACCTGCGCTTCCAGCGCGCCAGCGGGCAATTGCAGAACACCGCGCGTGTGCGCCTGGTCCGGCGCGACATTGCGCGGGCCAAGACCATCGCCGCCGAGAAGCGCGCGGCGAAAAACAAGGGCTGAGGACGGAACTATGCCGAAACGAATTCTCCAGGGCGTCGTCGTCAGCGACAAGCAGGACAAGACGTTGGTGGTCAAGGTCGAACGCCGCTTCACGCATCCGTTGCTGAAGAAGACGGTGCGCCGCTCGAAGAACTATCACGCCCATGTCGAGAACAAGACCCAGAAGGTCGGCGACGTGGTGTCGATCGAGGAGACGAAGCCGATCTCGAAGCTCAAGCGTTGGATCGTGGTCGAGAACGCTCCAAGAGGCTGACGGCGCGAAGAGGAATCAGGAGGCGTAAAGCCTCTATCGGATAAAGGTCCGGCCGCCACGCCGGAAACCGATCTGATCAGAAAGCGAGAATTAAAATGATTCAGATGCAGACCAATCTCGACGTCGCCGACAATTCCGGCGCCCGCCGGGTGATGTGCATCAAGGTGCTGGGCGGCTCGAAGCGCAAATACGCCTCCGTCGGCGACATCATCGTCGTCTCGGTCAAGGAGGCGATTCCGCGCGGACGCGTCAAGAAGGGCGACGTCATGAAGGCGGTCGTCGTTCGCACGGCCAAGGACATCCGCCGCTCCGACGGTTCGGTGATCCGCTTCGATTCCAATGCGGCGGTGCTGATCAACAATCAGGCCGAGCCGGTCGGCACGCGCATTTTCGGACCCGTGCCGCGCGAATTGCGCGCCAAGAATCACGTCAAGATCCTTTCGCTCGCGCCGGAGGTGCTGTGATGGCCGCCAAGATCAAGAAGGGCGATAAGGTCGTCGTTCTGGCCGGCCGCGACAAGGGCCGGAAGGGCGAGGTGCTCTCGGTCGATCCGCGCGAAGGCCGCGCGGTCGTGCAGGGGATCAATCTCGTCAAGCGCCACCAGCGCCAGACTATGCAGCAGGAAGGCGGCATCGTTTCCAAGGAATCGCCGATCGACTTGTCGAATCTGGCGATCATGGATCCCAAGAGCGGCGAGCCGACCCGCGTCGGCTTCAAGATTCTCGACGACGGCCGAAAGGTTCGTTTCGCCAAGCGTTCCGGAGATTTGATCGATGGCTGAGGCAAAGTCCGACAAGGCGGGCAAAGCCGCCAAGGCGCCGAAGGCCGACGGCAAGGCTGCGCAGAAGCCGGCCGACGGTCAGAAGGCCGAAGGGCAAAAGCAAGGCAAAGGCAAGCCGGCCGCCGCCGAGACCGCCGTTCACGGCAAGGTCGCAGCGCCGCCGAAAGACTATGTCGCGCGCCTCAAGAAGCTCTATCAGGAGCAGATCGTGCCGAAGCTCGTTGCGGAGTTCGGCTACAAGAACGCGCTCGAAGTGCCGCGTATCGACAAGATCGTGCTCAATATGGGCGTCGGCGAAGCGGTGAACGACACGAAGAAGGTCACCGCCGCGGCGGCCGATCTCGCCCTCATCGCCGGCCAGAAGCCGGTAATCACCCGGGCGCGCAAGGCGATCTCGACCTTCAAAGTCCGCGAGAACATGCCGATCGGCGCGAAGGTCACGCTGCGCAAGACGCGGATGTACGAATTCCTCGATCGCCTCGTCAACGTGGCGCTGCCGCGGGTGCGCGACTTCCGCGGGCTCGATCCGAAATCCTTCGACGGGCGCGGCAATTACGCGCTCGGCATCAAGGAGCACATCGTCTTCCCCGAGATCAATTACGACAAGGCGGAAGCGATGCTGGGCATGGACGTCGTCGTTTGCACCACGGCCAAGACCGACCAGGAGGCGCGGGCTCTGCTGCGCGCCTTCAATTTCCCTTTCCGGCAGTGAGCTGAAATCAAGCTCAGACGCGGAACTGCAAGGCGGAAGCGATATGGCGAAAAAGAGTTCGATCGAAAAGAACAACCGGCGCGCGAAGCTGGCGAAACAATATGCCGGCCGACGCAAGCGTCTGCTGGCGGTCGCCAACAACGAGACGCTGTCGATGGAGGAGCGCTTCGAGGCGCGCCTCAAGCTCAATCAGTTGCCGCGCAACGCCTCGCCGGGCCGCATCCGCAATCGCTGCGAAGTGACTGGCCGGCCGCGCTCGGTCTACCGCAAATTGAAAATGTCGCGCATCGCGCTGCGCGAACTCGGCAACAAGGGTTTGATCCCCGGCCTCGTCAAGTCGAGCTGGTGAGGAACAACGAACCATGGCGATGAACGATCCTTTGGGCGATATGCTCACCCGCATCCGCAACGCGCAGATGCGCCGCAAGGGCAAGGTCTCGACGCCCGGCTCGAAGCTGCGCGCGCATGTGCTCGACGTGCTTCAGGCCGAGGGCTATATCCGCGGCTATTCGACGACGGATTACGGCAACGGCCGCACCGAGTTCGAGATCGAGCTCAAATATTCCGACAATCAGCCGGCGATCCGTCAGATCGAGCGCGTCTCGAAGCCTGGCCGGCGCGTCTACGCCGCTGTCGACGGCATGCCGCGCGTCGCCAACGGCCTGGGCGTGACGATCATGTCGACGCCGAAGGGCGTCATGGCCGATCACGCAGCGCGCGAGCAGCATGTCGGCGGCGAAGTCCTGTGCAAGGTCTTCTGACCGGCCAAACGACGGAACGAACACAATGTCTCGTATCGGCAAAAAGCCCGTCGCCATTCCCGCCGGCGTCACCGCCAAGCTGGATGGCCACACCGTCGCCGTCAAAGGCGCCAAGGGCGAGCTCAAATTCACCGCGCCCGACGAAGTCGACGTCAAGCTCGAGGGCAACTTGATCAGCGTCGCGCCGCGCAATGAAACCAAGCGCGCGCGCGCGATGTGGGGCATGTCGCGCTCCCAAATCCAGAATCTCGTCCTTGGCGTGACCAAAGGCTTCGAGAAGAAGCTTGAGGTCAACGGCGTCGGCTACAAAGCCGCCGTCGCGGGCAAGAATCTGCAATTGTCGCTCGGCTATAGCCACGATGTGATGTTTCCGATTCCGACCGGCGTGACGATCGCCACGCCGAAGCCGACCGAAATCACCATTGCCGGCGCCGATAAGCGTCAGGTCGGCCAGGTCGCGGCGGAGATCAGGGCGCTGCGCGGTCCCGAGCCGTACAAGGGCAAGGGCGTCAAATACGTCGACGAATTCATCTTCCGCAAGGAAGGCAAGAAGAAGTAAGGAACGCGACAATGGCGCAGAAAACCGGGGATCGACGCAAGGCGCGCGTCCGTCGCGCGATCCGCGCGCATGGCTACGGCCGGCCGCGCTTGAGCGTGTTTCGCTCGTCGGCGCAGATTTACGCGCAGGTGATCGACGACGAGAAGGGCGTGACGATCGCTTCGGCCTCGTCGCTCGAAAAAGCGAATCGCGACGCCTTGAAGACCGGCGCGAATATCGAAGCGGCGAAGCATGTCGGCAAGCAGATCGCCGAGCGCGCGCTGCAGGCCGGGGTCAAGCAGGTCGTGTTCGATCGCGGCGGCTATTTGTTTCATGGGCGCGTCAAGGCGCTCGCCGAAGCGGCCCGCGAGGGCGGCCTCGACTTCTAAAGGTTGGCTTTCAAGGCGAGAGGCGCGAACGCGTCTCGCGGCAAGGACGGAAGAGATCAGATGGCGCGTGAAGGTGAAGGCGGCCGCGGCCGCGAACGCGATCGGGAAGAGCGGGACAGCGAATTCGTCGACCGTCTCGTCCATATCAATCGCGTCGCCAAAGTGGTGAAGGGCGGACGGCGCTTCGGCTTCGCCGCTTTGGTCGTGGTCGGCGATCAGAAGGGCCGGGTCGGCTTCGGCCACGGCAAGGCGCGCGAGGTGCCGGAGGCGATCCGCAAGGCGACTGACGCCGCCAAGCGCGGCTTGATCCGCGTTCCGCTGCGGGAGGGGCGCACTCTGCATCACGACGTCCATGGCCGGCACGGCGCCGGCAAGGTCGTTCTGCGCGCCGCCCCGGCCGGCACCGGCATCATCGCCGGCGGCCCGATGCGCGCCGTATTCGAATCGCTCGGCGTCCATGACGTCGTCGCCAAGAGCCAAGGTTCGTCCAATCCTTACAACATGATCCGAGCGACTTTTGACGCGCTGAGCCAAGAGGACAGCCCACGCGCCGTCGCCCAACGCCGCAACATCAAAGTATCGACGCTGCAATCGCGGCGTCAGGGCGTCGAAGCCGACGCCGCGGATTCCTGAGAGACGCGCCATGAGCGAAGGCAAGAAAATCACCGTCGAGCAGGTCGGCAGCGCCATCGGCCGGCGCGCCGAGCAGCGCCAAACGCTGATCGGCCTCGGCCTCAATCGGATCGGCCGGCGCGCCACCGTGGTCGATACGCCGGCTGTACGCGGCATGATCGCCAAGGTCGCGCATCTCGTGCGCGTCGTGGAATAAGTCACGAACGACTGAGTTCAATGCTGTCATTCCCGCGAAAGCGGGAATCCAGAATGGGCTAGTCCTTAAGGCGGGGCGGTTCGTGGATTCCCGCTTCGCGGGAATGACAAAAGAGGTTTTCATAAAGGGCGGTTCCGCCGTCCGCGACCGATATGGAACGAACATGAAACTCAACGGCATTTCAGACAATCCGGGCTCGTCCAAAGCCCGTATTCGCGTCGGCCGCGGCATCGGCTCGGGCAAGGGCAAGCAAGCGGGCCGCGGCGGCAAGGGCCAGACCGCGCGCTCCGGCGTGCGGATCAAGGGCTTCGAAGGCGGCCAGATGCCGCTGCATCGGCGCCTGCCGAAGCGCGGCTTCCTTCCGCCGTCGCCGCGCGACCTCAACGAGGTCAATCTCGGCCGCATTCAGACGGCGGTCGACGCCGGCAAGCTGGACGCAACGAAGCCGGTGACGGTGGAGGCGCTGGTCGAGGCGGGCGTTTGCGCGCGGGCGCGCGACGGCGTCAAGATTCTCGGCAAGGGCGAGATCACGGCGAAGCTCAATTTCGAAGTGTTCGGCGCGTCGAAAGGCGCCGTCGCCGCGATCGAAAAGGCCGGCGGCGCCGTCAAGGTCCTGGCGAGCGAGGCCGCCCAGGCCTGATGAACGCGACAAGACGGATGACAAATCACGCCGCGCCGACCATATAGCTCATCGGCGGCGAAGCCCTTCGGGCGCCGCCATTGACATGTAAAAACCGGCGCGCGGCGCCGTATGGAGCGCTTTGACAATGGCGTCGGCAGCGGAACAGCTTGCAGCCAACATCAACTGGGCCGCCTTCGGCAAAGCCGAGGAGCTCAAGAAGCGCATTTGGTTCACGCTCGGCGCTTTGATCATCTATAGGCTCGGCACCTATATTCCGCTGCCGGGCATCGATCCCAGCGCTTTCGAGGCCAATTTCCTCGGCCACAAGCAGGGCGTTCTCGACCTCTTCAATATGTTTTCCGGCGGCGCGGTTCAGCGCATGGCGATCTTCGCGTTGAACATCATGCCGTATATCTCGGCTTCGATCATCATCTCGCTGTTGACCTCGGTCGTCCCGTCGCTCGAGCAGTTGAAGAAAGAGGGCGAAGCGGGCCGCAAGGTGATCAATCAATATACCCGCTGGCTCACCGTGGTTCTCGCTGTGTTTCAGTCCTACGTGATCGCCGTCGGTCTCGAAGGCCGAGCCGGCGTCGTCTCGGAGCCGGGACTGCTGTTCCGATTGTCGACCGTCGTGACGCTTACCGGCGGCACCATGTTCCTGGTATGGCTCGGCGAGCAGATCACGACGCGCGGCGTCGGCAACGGCTCGTCGCTGATCATCATGGCCGGCATTATCGCTCGCCTGCCTGCGGCGATCGTCCAGACTTTCGAACTCGGCCGGCAGGGGACCATATCGACGACTTTGGTGCTCGGCGTCGTCATCATGGCGATCGCCGTCATCACCTTCATCGTGTTCATGGAGCGCGCTCAGCGGCGCGTGCCGATCACCTATCCCAAGCGGCAGGTCGGCAACCGAATGTATGAGGGGCAGAGCTCGTTCCTGCCGCTGAAACTCAACACGTCCGGCGTGATTCCGCCGATCTTCGCATCCTCGCTTCTGCTGATGCCTGCGACCGCGGCCAATTTCGCCCAGAATGGCGGCGTTGGCGTTCTCGGGACGATCTCGACCCTGCTCGGCCGCGGCAGTCCGCTCTACATCATCTCTTATGTCGGCCTGATCGTCTTCTTCGCCTTCTTCTACACGGCGACGGTGTTCAACCCGGCCGACACCGCCGACAACCTCAAGAAACATGGCGGGTTCGTGCCCGGCGTGCGCCCCGGCGAGCGCACGGCGCAATATATCGACCAGATCCTGACCCGGATCACGGTCATCGGCGCGCTCTATCTGTCATTGATCTGCCTTCTGCCGGAACTGTTGATTTCCTCGACCGGCTTGCCGTTCTATTTCGGCGGCACCTCGCTTTTGATCGTCGTCAATGTCACCATGGACACGGTCGCGCAAATTCACGGCCACTTACAGGCCCACCAATATGAAGGCCTGATCCGCAAAGCAAAGCTGAGGGGGAGGAAGAAATGAGGTTGATCCTGCTCGGGCCGCCAGGCGCGGGCAAAGGCACCCAAGCTCAGCGGCTGGTGGAGAAATACGGGATCCCTCAATTATCAACCGGCGACATGCTCCGCGCCGCGGTGAAGGCCGGCGCGCCGATCGGCCTCAAGGCCAAGGCGATCATGGATTCGGGTTCGCTGGTGCCGGACGAGATCGTCGTCGACATCATCGCCCAACGCGTCGAGCAGCCGGACGCGCGTCGCGGCTTCATCCTCGACGGATTCCCGCGCACGGTCGCGCAGGCCGAGGCGCTCGACAAAATCCTGGCTGAGAAGAACCATAAGCTCGAGGCCGCCATCGAGCTCGAAGTCGACGCGGAGAAGCTCGTCGATCGCATCATCCGCCGCGCAGAAGAGCACAAGGCCGCCGGCGAGCCGGCGCGGAAGGACGACGATCCCGCCGTCTTCAAGACGCGGCTGGACGCCTATCGCCGCGACACTGCGGCGGTGACCCCCTACTATCAGGCCAAGGGCATACTGCACCGCGTCGACGGCATGGCGTCGATCGACAGCGTCGCCAATGCGATCGACGCCATCGTCGAGCGCCTCGAGCGCGTTTAGCGCGGCCCCCGCTTGGCCGACATTGCTTCGTGGTTTCGCTCTTCGCAATGACCGTTGAGCCATGACAGAGCCTGAGGTCATCGTCGAGAAGCGCGGCGCAGCGGGCTTCATCACGCTCAATCGGCCGAAGGCGCTCAACGCGCTCAATCTCGGCATGGTGCGGACCATCGCCGCGGCGCTGGACCAATTCGAAAAGGACGACGGCGTCGCCCGCGTCGTGATTTCCGGCGCCGGCGGCCGCGCGTTTTGCGCGGGCGGCGATATCCGGCTGCTCTATGAACAGGGCAGGGCGGGCGACCACGCCAGCCAGCTCGCCTTCTGGCGCGAGGAATATATCCTCAATCGCCGCATCAAACGGTATCGGAAGCCTTATGTCGCGTTGCTCGACGGCGTCGTCATGGGCGGCGGCGTCGGCCTTTCCGTCCATGGTTCGCTGGTCGTCGCCAGCGAGCGCTATACATTCGCCATGCCGGAGGTCGGCATCGGCTTTTTCCCGGATGTCGGCGCGACTTATGTCCTGCCGCGGCTGCCGCGCCGGATCGGCCGCTATTTCGCCTTGACGGGCGAGCGGGCCGGGGCCGGCGACGCGCTCGCCCTTGGCCTCGCCGACGCCTTCGTCGAGAGCAGGCGGCTCGCCGAACTTGCGGGAGCGCTCGAAGGCGCCGCGCCGACCGAGGAAATCCTCGCTCGGTTCAAACAGCCGGCTCCTGCTTCGCCGCTCGCGGCCGAAACGGCGTTGATCGAGCGTTGCTTCGCCGGCGAAACCATCCCCGCATGTCTGGCTGCGCTCGAAGCCGCCGCGAATGACGCCGCTTTGGCCAAGGCGGCGCTTGCCGCTATGTTGGCCAAATCGCCGACTAGCCAGGCGATCGCCCTGCGTCAGATGCAAATCGGGGCGACCCTGTCGTTCGAAGAGGCGATGGGGGTCGAATTCAGGATCGTCTCGCGCATTTGCCGCGGGGTCGATTTCTACGAAGGGGTGCGCGCGGTGATCGTCGACAAGGACAATCGGCCGCAATGGCGGCCCGCCAGCGCCGCCGAAGTCAAGCAACAGGACATCGACGCCTATTTCGCGCCGCTCGGCGCGGACGATCTCGTCTTTCCGGCGGCCGCGTCATGACGGCGGAAACCGCGCCTGACGGCGGCGTCCCGCGCTTCATCGAGCATGCGCCGCTGCCGGCGATACCCGATGTCGGGGCGCTGACGCCGGAGGACGCCAAGGCCGCGCGTTGGACGCTGGCTTTAGTCTGGTTCATGCGCACGATTGCGGTCGTGTGGATCGCCAAGGGCCTATTCAATTGGACGATCTTGATCGGCGCCGATCCGTCGGTGGCCAATGTTCTCGAATTGCCTGGGCCGATGGCGGCCGCGGTCTGTTTCTTCGCCGTGGCCGACCTGGTCGCCGCGGTCGGCCTGTGGCTGGCCGCGCCCTGGGGCGGCGTGCTGTGGCTGCTCTGCGCCGCGACCGAAGCTGTGGGGCCGATTCTGGGCGCGCGCGCCGCGATGGCCAACAGCCTCGCCGTCGCGCTCGACCTCGCCCTGATCGTCGTCTATTTCGGCTTGAATTTCATGGCCGCGCGCGAGCGCGGCTAGCTCGCCTGCTCTCGGAGCCCCGATGCCTCTCTATGCTCTCGACGGCGTTCGTCCCAAGCTTCCGTCCGAAGGCCGCTATTGGATCGCGCCTAACGCCAGCGTGATCGGCAAAGTCGCGCTCGGCGAAGATTGCGGCGTCTGGTTCGGCGCGACGATCCGCGGCGACAACGAATGGATCAGCCTCGGCGCGCGCAGCAACGTGCAGGAAAGCTGCATGCTGCACACCGATATGGGCTTTCCCATCGAGGTCGGCGAGGATTGCACGATCGGCCACAACGCCATCCTGCATGGTTGCGTGGTCGGCGCCGGCTCGCTGATCGGCATGGGCGCGATCGTTCTCAACGGCGCCAAGATCGGACGCGGCTGCCTGGTCGGGGCCGGCGCGCTGGTGACCGAGGGCAAAAGCTTTCCCGATCATTCGCTGATCGTCGGCGCGCCCGCTCGGGTGAAGAGCGAGCTCGACGAGGCGGCGATCGCCAAGCTGAAATGGTCGGCGGCGCATTATGTCGAGAACTGGCGACGCTTCGCCAAAGGGATGGCGGCGCTTTAGCTGGGATGAGCCGCCGTGGTCGGGGTGCAGCAAAAAAAGGCCGACCCTTCCGGGTCGGCCCAAGGCGCGAAGCGGATCTGGGGGAGGATCCGGCCTCGAATGCAGCCAGCAGTTCAGCGCGCGGTGTAGAGCGGCGCGGCGGTCGGCTCGCCTAGAGCGACCCAGACATTCGGGTCCTCCTGGCTCTGCCGTTTGACGAAGCGGTAGCCGGCCTCCGCCCAGGGCTTGACCTCGTCGCTCAAATTGTCGAGGGCGAATTCGCCTGCATTGGTACGTACGGTGAGCAGCGCATGGCCGTCCTGATTGGCGTCCTTGACCACCGTCATCAACAGCGCTTGCCGCGGATATCCCATATCGACGAGCATTTTGCGCTTGAGAAGCGCATAATCCTCGCAATCGCCGCGGCCGTCGACGGGATAGTCCCAGCGATCGACGAGATCCCAGTGCTCCTGGTCGCTGACCGGCGCGACATGCGCGTTGACCCAAAGATTGACGCGCTCGACATCCAACTTGGCGCGGCGCGTCCAATTGATGTCGACCGCCGGCAGGCGTTCGCCGCTACATTCGCCTTGATAGCGGGCGCAAAAATCGACCCAGCCGTAAGGCGTGCTGGTTCGCGGACCGACCGCCGCGTAGCGGAGGTCGGGACCGCCGACATTCGCCGGCTGGATGATGCTTAAAATCCCGCCAAGGGCGGCGGTCGCCGCCGCAGCCTTGAGCATAAAGGACAACATCGATCGTCCCCCGTTTTCTTATGCGAGGGACGGTAGCGACGGCTTTTTGCTAAGGATCGAAATGGAAAGGCGGCATTCTAACGGTTCGATTCACGATTTCTGTCTAACGCGAAGAGCGAAAACGCCGATCGCGCGGGAGCCGGAGAGACTGAATGCCAGCGAAAGACGCTATATTTCGGCGCGCCGCGGCTTAACGCGAGCGCGGGCGGCGGTCGCGGTCACGGTAAATTTTCGCCGGCGGCGGTCATGATCTTGGCGGCAAAGCCGAGCGCATGGTTAGCGATGCGGTAAGCGATCGGACCCCTCCGGCCAAGGCGATATCAGAGTGTTGATCGTCTCGATCGGCATTCGCCTCGGCGCCTCAAAATACCCGCAAAGTTTTCCGCGCAAGGGCTGCCAAATCTCTTGCTTCGAGGCGGCTTACGTTGAATTTTAATGATCAAGGCAATTGTTTCGAGGTACGGGCACTGGGGGCAAGACGCCATGGCCAGCCAGATCCGAATTTACAGATTCATCGCCTGCGCCGCGCTTCTTTCTTGCTCGGCGGCCTCCGCTGCGGCCGGAAGCGGCGCTTGGCTGGTTTCCATTGAGTGCGATAAATTTCAGCGTGTCGGCGACACGATCCGCGTCAGTGAAAATACCTCGATGGTCGATACCGATTGGGATGGCTATTCTCTCAGTGCGGGTCAACGGATCGCCCATACGTCGATTGTACCCCGGGATAAGAAACTGTTCCGAATGATCGCCGAAGCGTGCAAGTTGTAGCGCCGCCAAGGTCATCGGAAGGGGCGCGCGGGACGCGGCGATTCTGCTTCCTCTTTCGTCCTCAGCCGCTCGCCGCCCCGTGGCGCGCCGCTCGTTCAGTCGCGACATAAACCATGTCGTGGATATACATCCCCGCGGCGATGCCGCGGTCATAGCTTGACCAATGCCGCGGCAGAATTTCGACGCGGCGGCCGCCACGCGCGTGGAGTTTGACCAAGCCAGCTTGTTCGGCCGCCTCCAGCAATTGCCGGACATGGGTGCGCGAGACGCCAAAGCGCTCGCCGATATCGGCGTAGGGAACCGCGGCGTGCGGGTAGCTCGGCGCCGCCATCGCCGCTTGAAGCAGCGCGGCCTCGATGACGGAGCCGGCGGCGCGGTTGAAGAACAACAGAGAGTCAGGAAGCGACAGCAGGAGCTCCGCGCCCAGCGGCAGGAAAGGGACGCTGATGCGGCGGTACAGGGCATGGAACGGCCCTTCGCGCCGCATGACAGGCCCGTAATCGTGACCAGGAAAGAGAATGGTCAGGGGCGTGACGTGGGCCGCGAGCCAATCGCGGTCATGCGCCCTCAGCTTCTCGCTGGGCGACAGGATGCGCACGCGCCGATCTTCGGCGGCGGGTTTGAGCTCCATGAAGCCGACGGAGCAGAGCCGCGCGACCAGTTGATCGACATGCCGGTCGCTGGCGAAGCCGAACAGCGTCATCGTCTCCTTCAATCGCTTGATCGTCGGCCAGGTGTCCCGCCGGGCGGGATCGGCGCCGGCTTCGAGAATGGCGGCGATGTGATAGACCATGAAGCGGCCGGACTCGATCAGCAGGCGGACGATGAAGGGATCGCCGCTATAGAGCCCCAGGAAAGCGTCGAGATAGGCTCTGCGCGCCTCGGGCAGGCGCGGATGACGGACAATATCGTCGAGCGCGAGTCGCGGCGGCCCGCCGACAAGGCGTTCTATCTCAGCTTGCTCCAACGTCGCCCCCGTCACGCCGGAATGTCCTGAGCGTATAAGCGGCGGGCGATAGGCGCAATGTTTTCCAACCGCCTGCGCGGGGCCGACGCTATTCTTTGAGCGCTGCGGTCAGAGATCGGGCGCTTCAGGAGCGTGGCGCCCGAAATCGCCTAGCCGATTAAGGGGGCGTCCATGGGCCACTATCTGATCCAACTCGCCTACACGGCCGAAGCCGCCAAGGCGATGGTCAAAAATCCGCAAAATCGCGAGACGACAGCGCGCGCGGCGATGGAATCGCTCGGGGGAAAGGTTCTCTCCTTCTTTTTCGCTTTTGGCGAATACGACGCGATCCTCGTCGCCGAATTGCCGAACAATGCCGCGGCCGCGGCGGGCGCGCTGGCGACCACGGCGGGCGGCGCAATCGCCAAGTTCCATACGACGCCGCTGCTCACCGCCGCCGAGAGCGTCGAGGCCATGAAGCTCGCGCAGAAGGCCGTCTACGCGCCGCCGCACTAGCCGGTGAGCCGAAAAGATCAGGCCAGTTCAGCGCACGCTCGCTCGCGGCAAGGTCGATATCGATCCGTGAGCACGACCGGTCGCTCTCTCTCTCGACGGAGAAAAATCATGCGCGTCATGGTGCGGATGCGAACCAATACCGAAAAGAGCAGCCAAGCCCTCCGGTCTGGCGGCTTGTCGCAAGTCATCGGCCGCTTCATGGACCGGGCGAAACCCGAAGCGGCCTATTTCACGATCGATGACGGGGTGAGGACCGCGTTCTTTGTCCTCGACATGCAGAAGAGCAGTGAGATGCCTGTCCTGTTCGAAGAGGCTTTCCGCGAGCTCGGCGCCGAAATCCAGGTCATGCCGGTGATGACGTCCGAGGAGTTGCGCGAGGGCTTCTCGCAAATTCCGCACGAATGAGCGGCGCGGCGGGAGCCGAGATGGCCCAAGCGGCCGACCGGTTTCGGCGTACGCGATCTAGAAGGCTCGATTGCGAGGAGGGGGACTCATGCGGATGATGATGAAATTTTCGGCGCCTGCCGAGACGTCGAACAAAGCGTTCCTCGATGGTTCGATGGCGAAAATCATCGAGGAGGTCATTGACAAGCTGAAGCCCGAAGCGGCGTATTTCGCGCCGATCGACGGCAAGCGCGGCGGCATGTTGTTTTTCGAGATGGCCGAGCCGTCGCAGATCATCGAGGCCTGCGAACCCTTCTTTCTGAATTGGAGCGCTCACGTCGAGTTCATGCCGGTCATGAACGCCGACGATCTGCGCAAGGGCTTTGCGGCGATGGCCGAGAAGTGAGGGTCGGATGGACCGAGCGGCCGCGGCCGACAAGCGTCCGGAGCGCCGTTCGCCACGATCGCGAATTTGGTCTAATCTCGATATCGCGGCTTGTCCGGAAGGACCAACCAGGATCGGAATGACGAGGGCCAAGTCGCGGCGAAGTCGCGCTTGGCCGACGCGGGCGGCGCTCCGATGATTTGGCGCTTTTGGCGGGTCATCGCCGGGCTTGCGGTTTATACAGGGCTTGCCAGTCGGGTCGGGACCTGCGCGCAGCCGCGCAAGAGGCGCTCGCGTCCGTGCAAGCCGCTTGGCGCGCCGCAATAGATGAGGATCGAAGGAGGGGACGAGAATGGATGCGATCAAAAGCCATCTCTCCGGCCTCGCCCATACGACGTGGGTTTCGCGCTTGGTATTTTGGCTGACAATCGCAGGCATGGCCTATGGCCTGTACAAAGCCTACGACCTTGGCCAGACCATGCGTGCGGCGGCGCAAGCGCGAGCGGAGGAGGCGATCGCCAGCGAGGACCGCGCTTTTTGCGAGAAATTCGGCATGAGCGTCGGCAGCGCCACCTACCTCTCGTGCTGCCGGGAATTGTCGTTCATCCGGCAGAAGCAGACTGAGCGCGATCGGACTGTGACCATCGATATGCTGTAGCGCGGTCAGCAGGGCCTCCGCCGGATGGCGAGGGCGCCAGCCTCGTCAACCTTCCGCGCTGCTCTTCGCCTTCAACATCGCGGCGCCGATAATCATATTTATCCTTCATCATACGGTCTATATGCGAACTGACGCGGATCCGCGCTGCCGGACATGCTTAAGACGGAACGCTACCGTACCCTTCGTTCAAGCTCAGCCTCTCATCTCGCGTGAAGTCGGCCAGGTTGTGGCGCTGCGGCCACATGTATGAAGAAACTGCGGCAGACCGTTGGCCTCTACGAGAATCCGCCCTACAGTAACGTCACGGATTTCAGAGCGGAGGCGGAAATGATCAAGCGAGCGGCTTTAGCGACGACAGCTCTGCTTGCGTTAGTCGGCGCGGCTTCGGCGGCCGATTTGCCGACCACCAAATCGGCGCCTGCAATGCCGCCGGCGGCCCTGATCAACTGGAACGGCTTCTATATCGGCGTCAACGGCGGCTGGGTGGGCTCGACCGGCGACAGCGTGTTCAACACCGGCACGGATACCGGCCCGGGCGGTCTCGGCACGGTGCTCATCGCGGGATTGATCCCGGGAAGCGTCGGGGTGAGCTATAGCGGCGGGTTGGTCGGCGGAACGATCGGCTACAATTATCAGATCAGCCCAAGCTGGGTGATGGGCGTCGAAGGCGATTTCGACTGGGTCGGCGCGAGCGGCAGCACCAGCGCGGTGTTTCCGGGCGGGGCCGGCTTCGTGCCGTTCACCACGCGATTCAGCCGCGCGCTCGACGCGCTCGGCACGCTGCGCACCCGCGTCGGCTTCCTGTGGACGCCGTCCTTCCTCGTCTATAGCACCGGCGGCTTGGCCTTCGGCGAAACCAAGCTCGGGACGACCTTCATCTGTGCCGCCTGCGGGCCGCCGGCTTCGACCGAGCCGTCGACCTCCGTCAGCTCGACCAACTGGCGCGTCGGCTGGACGACCGGCGTAGGCGGCGAGTGGAAATTCGCGCCGAATTGGAGCTTCAAGGCCGAATATCTTTACGTCGACCTCGGCAATCAGAAAAACACGATCACCTATACGTATGGCGCGAACACCAGCACGCTCACCAGCCGGGTGACGAACCACGACAATATCGTCCGCGCAGGCGTGAACCTCAGTTTCTGAAAACTGACGCTCGTCCGGCGATTTTATCGAAGGCCCCCTTTCGGGGGCCTTTTTATTACGTAGAGATCGAGTCCCGGAGCGGAACGCCGCGAGCCCAATCGGCGCTGGCTTAATCGATCGCCGTTACAGCCGCGTATTTTCGTCGAACGAATCGGCAGGCAGCAGCCGGGAGAATTCGACGGCGATGCCGCCGGAGAAGTGACGGACGACTTGCGCGGCCGTAGAGCCGACCACGACGGGGGAGCCGATCGCCGGGCTCGCCTCGACATTCATCGCCGCGCCCGAAATCGAAATGTCGATCAGCCGCGCCGGATACTCGCGCCCGTCCGGCGTCCTCAGATTCGTCCGGGTGAAATGCGGCGTGATCCGTTCGTGGCGGCGGTCCTCGGGCAGGCCGAGCGCATGGCGGTTCACCAGCCAGGTGAGCTGCTCGGCGAGTTTCTCCCGCTTGAGCACCGGCAGCCGCATCTGGATGGCGAAGCCTTTGTCCAAATGGCGCGCGATCGCCCCCTCGACCCGGCCGATCTGGTTGAAATAGGCGACGACCCGCTCGCCGATCTGGCCGCTGACCGGGCCCTCTATAGCGACGCCGCCCGGAGAGATATCGATGGTCTGGCACGGATATTCGTGCCGGTCCTCGAGCATGTATCGGCCGAGCAGGACGAGCTTGACGCGTTGATGACGGCGCCGTTCGATCGCTTTGACGTCGACGAGCGGCGCGGCCTCGGCGATCACTTCGCGCTCCTCAATTCGCTCCGCGCGGCGGGCCGCCGCACCCTGGCGGACATTAAGGTTGGAGGCGTTAATGCCCCATTACCTCGGAGCGTCGCAAGCGATTCAAGAGCGCCGGTCGGCGAGCGAGAAGAACTGGAAATGGCCTTGCCTGACCCGGCGCGCAACGCCCTCGAGCTGGCTTGCGGGCATGGCGCCGGCGCGCGCGGCGGCGGGACCGGAGCGCTGGTCGCCCTGGCGGAGCACGCGCATCGATTGAAGCGCCATGGGCGCGACCGGCGCCAGACCGAGCCAAGTCGGCGCGACGGTCGGCGAGCAGAGGCCGATGATCCGCGAATGCGTCGCTCCGCGGTAACGCAAAGGAAGGACGAGGAGCTCGAGCTCGAGCGGCTGAAATCCCGCTGCTTTGGCGGTCGCCCCGGCGACGACCGGACTTGCTTCGTCGGCGACGATGGCGAGCATTTCGAGGATTTCGGGCCGCGCTTCGCCCTGCCAGATGTCGAGGAACGGCCGGCCTCGCAGCTCGCGCTGAAAGAGCGAACTCGTTCGTGCGCCGGCGATGCGGAACGGATAGCCGGCGCGCTGGTCGATTTCGAGAATGAACGTGTCGGCGAGCACGCCGCGGATCGCCGTCGGGTCGATCTCGGAGCGCTCCGGGGCGCTGCGTGCGCCGCGCAGGCGCGTCCAATAGGCGTATAATTCGCGGCTCGACGCAAGTTTCATCATTCATCCCCGCAGTCCCGATGTCGAACGCGTCGTCCTGTTTGGGTACGCTTCGTCGCGTTCGCCGGCTTTGGTGGAGGGAAGGCAGCAGGCGATATGCCAGGGCGCGCGCGGGGTGGTTAATCGCCATGCGCGAGCTTCAGGGGTGAAATTAATGATAAAACAACATCCAGTTTGCGCCGCGCCGGGTCTGGCGCCACACTCCCTTTTGCCGAAACGAGCCTTCGCGTCTGCTCCGTGGCGCGAATCTCGCTTTTGGACGGAACGCTTCGCGGGCCGCTCCCCCGCTTGAGGCGCCTCCTTCTCCCGCGTCCGACGCTGTTTCGCGTCGGGTCAAGTGCAACGATCGGCTGCGAAAGCGACAGAGGAGGGCTCGGCTCCAGGCCCTCCTTTGTTCTGTCGTTCGCGTCTGGTCCGCTGTCGTGTTATCGGGACCTGTCGTTGGTCGCTGGTCCCTGATGCCCCTCCCCGAAGAAGCCGATCCCGTGGGCGAATTCGCCGCCGTCAAACATCGCGAACCGATTTTCGACGCGCCCTTTGTCGTGGTCGCTCTCGCCATCCTGCTGTTGGCGATTCACCTCGGCATGAGCCTGCTTTCGGATGCGGCTCAAGACGCCGTCGCGCGCCAGCTCGCCTTCATTCCCGGCCGCCTCACCATCGCGCTTTGGCCGAGCGAATTGCAGAGCGTGCTGGCGCGGGCGAACGAGTCTCCTGAAGCGCTGCGCCAGGCGGCGATTCTGCGCCACTTTCACATTGTCGAAGACGGCGCGAAAATCTGGACGCTGCTGACTTACGCTCTTTTGCATGGCGGCTGGACGCATGTCGGGCTCAACGTGGTCTGGCTCTTCGCCTTCGGGCCGCCCGTCGCGCGGCGCCTCGGCGTCGTTCGCTTCCTTCTCATCTTTGCCGCGACGACGATCGCCGGCGCGCTGGTCCACTGGGCCTTCAATCCGCTCGACTTCACGCCCTTGATCGGCGCCTCGGCCGGCGATTCTGGTTTGATGGCCGCAGCGACCCGCTTCGTCTTCCAGCCGGGCGGCCCGCTCGGCGGCGCCGGCTATTCGCGCTCGGCGCCGCGGCCGGACGATTGGGTCCCAGCGCCGTCGCTGCCGCTTCTGCTGCGCGAACGCCGGGTGCTGGCGTTTCTCGCCGTCTGGTTCATCGCCAATTTCATCTTCGGCGCCGGCGCGCAGGCGCTCGGCCTTTCCGATGGGCCGGTCGCCTGGCTCGCCCATGTCGGCGGCTTTGTCCTGGGATTCCTCGCCTTCCCGCTTTTCGATCGGCGGCCGGGCGCATTGGCGAGGTAGACCAATTTGGGCGTGATTTTGCTGATCAGTCATGGGCGGCGACGTGGACGGCGTCGAGCGCAGAACGTAGACCCTTGGCCAGTTTCACTGCCTCGTCATTCGCCCAAAAGTGAACGAAAAAGACGCGCGGTTCGTCCTCGAGCATGTGATTGTGAATCGCCGTCACTTCGATTCCATTGCGGCGGAGCGCTTTGATCAGCGGATCGATCTCGCTCGCCAGCGCGACAAAGTCTCCCGTAACGGCCGCCTTGCCGTCGCCTGTTGACTCGAAGTTGATGGCGATCGCCAGCCCCATGGCGGGAGGGATGGTCATGCCGTCCTGTTTGACGCTGTCGGAGCGAGGCAGGGCGAATTGATAGACGCCGCTATTGTTTCGGCCTCGGAAGCCGATCGCCTTGTCGATTTCGGCCGTATCCAACCCGAGATCGACCGAAGCCGGCGCCGCCGCGCCGAGCTTCAAAGGCGTCTTGCTCTGCTCGAGCGCCGTCCGCACCGCTTGCGCAAGCTCCGCCGCGTCGCCGAGTCCAGCCACATGCATGTAGTAAGTCGGCGGGTTAGCCCTCAGCAAATGGTTATGCAATGCGGTGATCTGCAGGCTTTCGCTGAGCAGCTTCGACATGACCGGATCAATTTCGTCCTCCGTGAGGACGAGATCGCCCATCATCATGACCTGGTCGCCCATTGGCTCAAACGCGATCCATCCGCCTAGAGCAAAACCCGGCTTGAGCTCAACGCCGTCGAGGCTGACCTTCAGATCGAGGCGCGGAAATCCGTAGCGATGGACCGTTCCCGTCACGGCGGCTGGCCGCGCGAAGATGAGGTCTACTTTCGCCCAATCGGGTTCAGCGGCCCTCGCCGGTAAAACACAGGCCAGCGCCAGAAAGGACGTCACGGCGGCGAGCGTTGCGCGCATATCGGCGCTCCTTTCGAACGATCGCGCGGGGACCGAGCGCTCGATCCGCGCTACTTCACCATCACCCAAGCAGGTTGAATGAACGGGAAGGCGAGCAAGCCGACCATGGCGGTCGCCGCGATGAGAAGCGGATTGCTCACCTTCCAGCGGAACAGGGTCGCAAGCGAGGCGGCTGCGACGAGCGCCGTCAGCCAATCGCCGATGGCGATGCGGCCGAGCAGGACGCAAGCGCCCAAGATCGTGCCGATCGCGGCGCCGTAAGCGCCCTTCACAAAGCCCTGGACATAAGGATTGCTGCGATGTCGCGCGAGAATCGGCGCGGCGATCAGGACAAGGATGAAGGAGGGTAGGAAAATCCCGATCGTCGAAACGAGCGAGCCGAGGAAGCCGGCAACGAGATAGCCGACGAAAGTCGCCGTGATCACGACCGGGCCGGGACTGATCATGCCGATCGCTACCGCGATCAAGAATTGGCGCTGATCAAGCCAGCCATATTGCCGGACGAGGCCTTGTTCGAGGAAAGGTACGATGACGAGGCCGCTGCCGAAGGTGAGCGCGCCCGCCTTCAGAAAGAACAACCCCAATTTGCCGAGCGTTGCAGCTTTCGCCGTCGACGCAATTGGCGCGGAAACTGCGGTCATCGGCGCGACAAACGCAAAGCTCGTCGAGGAGAGGCGAGCCCGGGCGGCGCCGTAATAGAGAGCGCCGATTGCGCCGGCGCCGATGAACAGCAGGGCGACCTCGGCGCGCAGCATCACCGTTACGACAAAGCAGACCGCCGCAACCGCCCATTGCAGCCGGTCCTCCATGCCGAGCTTCGCCAGCCGATAGCAGGAATGCAGGATCAAAGCGATGACGGCGGGACTGACGCCGTAGAATATCGCCGTCGCCGGCTTCAGATCGCCGAAATAAACGTAGAGCGCAGCGAGCGCGGCGACGATGAGGAAGTTCGGCAAGATGAAAGCCCACCCGCCGATCCAGGCGCCCCAGAATCCGCAGCGGAGATAGGAGACGTAAATCCCGACCTGAATCGCCAAGGGACCAGGCAAGGTCTGACAGACGGCGATGGCTTCGCGCATCTGTTCTTTGCTGAGCCATTGGCGCTCGGCAGACAACTCGCGCTCCATCTGCCCCACAAGCGCAACCGGGCCGCCGAAGCCGAGAAGGCCGAGGCGGAGAAAATAAAGCGCGAGCTCGCCGAGGCCGCCGCTGTCGGGCTCCCTCGGGGTCAGATCGAAGTCGTCAACGCGGCGTTCGGCCATGATCGCCTCTGGACGCCGCCCGGCTATCGCGCGCCGCGCGGCTTGTTCGTCGGCCAGTTGTGAGTTTCGCCGGTCGCGTCGCGCGACCAGCGATAGAACGCGTCGTAGAGCAGCATGCCCGCTTCGAGCTGCGCGAGATCGTCGTCGTACATCCGCGAGAGGCCGAGTGAAACGGCGAGCAGGCCTGGCGCTTCAGGCGCAAGATCGAGACGCGCCGTGTCCGCGCCGCGCACGATTGCGGCCAGGCGCAGCAGCGGCTCGGTCGCGAGCCCGAACTCATCGATCATCACGTCGAAGGTGCACTTTTCGCCGCGATGGCTCCAAGGGACGCCTTCGATATCGTATGGCGTCGCCTCGAAGCGCTCGCCGATCGCGATCGCTTCCGAGGCTTTGGCGAAAAGGAATACGGCGCCCGGATCGACGAAGCGGCGGATCAGCCAAGGGCAGGCGATGCGGTCGATCTTGGGGCGCTCGCGCGTTACCCAGACAGTGCGGCCTTGTTTGTCGCGCTTCGGCAGCTTGGCCTCGGGGACCATCGGCAGGCCGGCGAGCGACCAGGCCTCGACGCCGCCGGCGAGCGCGTCGGCCGCGCAGCCCTGTCGGCGCAGCCAGGCGGCCGCGCCGTGGCTGAGCGCCTCGCCGCTGCGACAGATGGCGACGGCCGAGCGGCCTTGCAGCGCCGCCCCCCAATCCGCAGCGCTTGCGGCCGGACGACGCGCGGCGCCGGGGATCAGTCGCGGATCAGCGGCGAAGTCCTCGTCTGCTCGAACGTCGATCAAAGCCGGGCATTTCGGGGTGCCGACAAGGCGAGCCAATTGTTCGACGGAAATGGCGTTGATCGACGACACGACGCGTCCTCTCGCTGGATCGGGACGCGATGCTTCGGCATGCCGCCTCGTGGGGAGATCGCTTTCCCCATGACGCGATTACAAG